>ENA-UONZ01000027-UONZ01000027.1-human-gut-metagenome-genome-assembly--contig:-C93old-NODE-27-length-249895-cov-80.292691_pt1 | contig 249895 bp, 212 predicted proteins | sample MGYA00242468_ERZ724015 | MGnify/ENA metagenome assembly ERZ724015
CATAGCTGCGCTCCTCTCTCACAGTCTGCCGGGCCGCCGCCTCCAGCCGCCCGGCGTGCAGCACCGCCGCGTCCCCGTCCGGGAACGCGCAGACCGTCTCCGGCCCCTTGCGCACGACCGTGCAGCCGTGCCGGACGGCAAAATCGGACGCCGCCTCTGCCCTGCCGGCTGCATCCGGCCCGGCCAGCCGGGCAAACTCTCCGTCGTGTGGCGTGAGCACGATGGGCGCGCGGGCGCGGTCGAGCACCGTCACGTCCTGCGCGACGGCGAAGAGCGCGTCGGCATCCAGCACGAGCGATGTGCCGGACTGCGTAACGACCGCCTGCACCAGCGCCGTGAGCGCATCGCTGCGCCCCAGACCGGGACCGAGCACGCACACGTCGCTCTTTTGCAGCCGCGCGAGCAGCTCCGGCAAGGCGTCGCGCGCCAGCTTCCCCTCCGCCGACGGCAAGGGGAACGGCATCGCCTCATCGTTTTTCACGGCGGTGACGGCATAGATCGCCTCCGGCACGCCGACGGACACCAATCCGGCGCCGCAGCGCAGAGCCGCGCGGGCGCACAGCGTCGGCGCGCCGGTGTAGCCGACGCAGCCGCCGACGATGAGCACGCGGCCATAGTCATATTTGTTGGTATCGGACGCGCGCCGCGGCAAATACGGCGCGCAGGACGCAATGCGGTGCATGATCTGCCTCCCGGACGGAAAAGGGATGATTTTTCTCCGATTATTATAACGTTTTCGGCGCGCCGCGTCAAATTTTCTTCCCCTTTTACATTGATTTGTGGCGCAAAGTGTGGTATAAATAGCTTTGTTATTGAGTTTATTGCTTGGATCGGGAAAATAGTACCAAGGTTCCGCACCAGAGAGGGACGCCGCCGGCTGAGAGCGTCCTGCGAGAAACGTACTTTGTTCGCCCGTGAGCTCCGGCCAATCCCCGGCGGGTCCGCCCGTTACCGCGCACAGAGTGCGGCGCACACGCGCCGAATTCGGGTGGTACCGCGGAAGTTTCCTTTCGTCCCTGTATGCGGGACGGGAGGATCTTTTTTTGTCCGCGATCCGGCAAGGAACGCAACGAACCACGAAAATCTTGCAACGGAGGAGTTGTTTGCATGAAAGAAATGCTGCAGAAGCTGCGCGAGGCTTCCGTCGCCGCCATTTTGCAGGCGGACGACATCACCGCGCTGGAAAACCTGCGCGTGAAGTACCTCGGCAAAAAGGGTGAGCTGACCGCCATCCTCAAGCAGATGGGCCGCCTGTCGGCGGAGGAGCGCCCGGCCATGGGCCAGCTGGCAAACCAGGTGCGCGCCGAGCTGGAGGAAGCGCTCGACCAGCGCCGCGAGGCGCTCAACGCCCGCATGCTCGAGATGCGCCTCAAGGCGGAGACGCTCGATGTGACCATGCCCGGCAAGGCGCCGGAGCTCGGCCACCAGCACCCGATGTATATCGTACTCGATGAGATCAAGGACATCTTCGTCGGCATGGGCTTTGAGATCCTCGAAGGCCCCGAGATCGAAGAGGCCGAATATAACTTCACCAAGCTCAACACCAGCGAGGGCCACCCCGCCCGCGAGTGGTCGGACACGTTCTATCTGACCGAGGACAGCAGCATCCTCCTGCGCACGCAGACCTCCCCGATGCAGGTGCGCGCCATGGAGAGCAAGCCGCTGCCGATCCGCATGGTCGCCCCCGGCCGCGTCTACCGCAAGGATGAAGTCGACGCCACGCACTCGCCCATGTTCCACCAGATCGAGGGCATGGTCATCGACAAGGGCGTCACGATGGCGGACCTGAAGGGCACGCTCAACACGCTCGTCAAGAAACTCTACGGTGAAAACACCGTCACCCGCTTCCGCCCGCACCACTTCCCGTTCACCGAGCCGAGCTGCGAGATGGACGTGCAGTGCCACAAGTGCGGCGGCAAGGGCTGCCCCACCTGCAAGGGCGAGGGCTGGATCGAGATCCTCGGCGCCGGCATGATCCACCCGAAGGTGCTCGAGGGCTGCGGCATCGACACGGACGTCTACTCCGGCTGGGCCTTCGGCATGGGCCTGGAGCGTCTGGCGATGCGCCGGTTCAAGATCAGCGACCTGCGCCTGATCTTCGAAAACGACGTGCGCTTCCTGCAGCAGTTCTGAGAAAGGAGAGGCTACCATGATTTTAAGCAGAAAATGGCTCAATGAATTCGTAGACTGCTCGGCCTGGGCCGATCACGACTTTTCCGAGGCAATGACCCTCTCCGGCTCCAAGGTGGAGACGTTCACGGATCTGTACAAGAACATTCAGAATGTCGTCGCGGGCCGCATCGTGGAGATGGTGCGCCACACGAACTCCGACCACATGTGGGTCTGCCAGGTCGACGTCGGCGGCGATAAGCCTCTGCAGATCGTCACCGGCGCACAGAACCAGAAAGTCGGCGACATGGTGCCCGTCGCGCTCGACGGCTCCCTCCTGCCCGACGGCAAGGAGATCCACGCCGGTATGCTGCGCGGGGAACGCTCCAACGGCATGATGTGCTCGCTCAAGGAGCTCGGCCTGACGCTGCATGACTACCCCTACGCCATTGAGGACGGCCTGTGGGTCATGCAGGAGGACGGCGTGAAGCCCGGCGACGACATTGCCGCCGTCATCGGCATGGACGACCACGTGGTCGAGTTCGAGATCACGCCGAACCGTCCGGACTGCCTGTCCGTGATCGGTCTGGCGCGCGAGGCCGCCGTGACGTTTGGCAAGCCCCTTAAGCTGCACACGCCCAATGTGCCCGGCAACGGCGAGGACATTCACGACCACGTCAGCATCCGCATCGACGATCCGGCGCTCTGCCCGCGCTACACTGCGCGCATGGTGCGCAATGTCAAGATCGCGCCGTCCCCGGCGTGGATGCGCGAGCGCCTGCGCAACAGCGGCGTGCGCCCGATCAACAACATCGTTGATATTACCAACTACGTCATGCTCGAGTACGGCCAGCCCATGCACGCGTTCGACTTCTCGTGCATCGGCGGCAAGCAGATCATCGTGCGCACCGCGCGCGAGGGCGAGACCATCCAGACGCTCGACGGCAATGCGCGCAAGCTCACGCCGAACATGCTGTGCATCTGCGACGAGGAAAAGCCCGTCGCGGTGGCCGGCGTCATGGGCGGTGCCAACTCCGAGATCGTCGGTGACACGGCCATGGTCGTCTTTGAGGGCGCAAACTTCAACGGCACGAGCATCCGCCGCACGGCCGCCGCGCTGGGCATGCGCACGGAGGCCTCCGGCCGCTTCGAGAAGGGCCTCGACCCGATGAACACCGTCGCGGCCGTGAATCGCGCGTGCGAGCTCGTGGAGCTGCTCGGCTGCGGCGAGGTCATGCGCGGCACCATCGACGTGCTGCCCGAACCCATCGTGCCCAAGACCGTGAAGCTCGAGCCGGACAAAGTCAACGGCCTGCTCGGCACGGATGTGTCCGAGGCGGAGATGCGCCGCATCCTGCTCGCACTCGGCTTCGAACTCGACGGCGACACGATCATCGTCCCGTCCTGGCGCGGCGACGTGGAGCACTACTCCGACATCGCCGAAGAGATCGCCCGCTTCTACGGCTACAACAACATCCCCTGCACGCTCATGCGCGGCCAGACCACCAGCGGCGGCTATACTGACGCGCAGAAGGCGGAGCGCAGCATCGGCACCATGGCCCGCGCGCTCGGCTACAGCGAGATCATCACCTACTCGTTCATCAGCCCGTCGTACTATGACAAGATCCGTCTGCCGGCGGACTCCCCGCTGCGCGACTCCATGAAGATCCTCAACCCGCTCGGTGAGGACACCTCCATCATGCGCACGACGATCCTGCCGTCCATGCTCGAGATCCTCACGCGCAACTATAACTATCGCAACAAGGCCGTGCGTCTCTACGAGATCGGCAAGGTCTACTTCGCCCGCCCGGACGGCATGGCCGACGAGCCGAAGCTGCTGTGCCTCGGCGGCTACGGCGGCGGGATGGACTTCTTCCAGCTCAAGGGCGCGGTCGAGCGCATCCTCGCCGGCCTGCGCATCACGGACGTGACGTTCGAGGCAGAGCACAACAACCCGTCCTATCACCCCGGCCGCTGCGCGCAGGTCTACGCCGGCGGCAAGCTGCTGGGCGTGCTCGGCCAGATCCATCCGCTCGCCGCAGAAAACTACGGCGTGGACGCAGAGCTCTACACGGCCGAACTCCGGCTCGACGGCATGCTCGCCGCCCGCGGCGCGACCCCGGTCTACACGCCGCTGCCGCGCTTCCCGGCCGTGACGCGTGACATTGCCATCGTCTGCAGCGCCGACATCCCGGTCGCCAAGCTCTCGGCGTGCATCCTCGCCGCCGGCGGGCAGTATCTCAAGGGCTGCGAGCTGTTCGACGTGTACACCGGTGCGCCGATCCCGGCCGGGTACAAGAGCGTCGCCTTCTCGCTGACGCTGCGCGCCGACGACCAGACGCTCACCGACGACCACGCCGAGGAGACGATGCAGAGCGTCCTCAAGGCGCTCAAGGAAACCTTTAACGCGACCATCCGCTGAGCCGCGTCGAGATTTGGAATATTTTAAGAAATATTTCAGAACTTTTTTTGAAAACAGTTGGAAAATTGACTTTACAGTCTTGTGTTTTTTGGTATAATGAGCACAAGAACTAGTATAAGGGAGGGCTTCGCATGGAAGACGCAACCAGACGGTTTAATGCGATCGACAACAAAACAGAAATGAAGGAGATCCTCACTTCCGTGTATCATTCCCTTGTTGTCAAAGGGTACAACCCCATCAACCAGCTCGTCGGCTATATCCTCTCGGAGGACCCGACGTATATCACCAACTACAACAACGCCCGCAGTCTCATCTGCCGCCTTGACCGCGACGAGCTGCTGCAGGAGCTGCTGACCAGCTATCTGGACAAATAAGCAGCGCACGAAACGGAAAAAGCCTCTGCCGGCCGGCAGAGGCTTTTTTCATGAACGTCAGAAGTATGCAATAAAAAAACACCCTTGTCAATGACAAGGGCGTTTCTGTTGGCAGCGGAAGAAGGATTCGAACCCTCACAAACGGAGTCAGAGTCCGGTGTGCTACCATTACACAATTCCGCTACGAACAAATGATATTATACAGATATTTTGGGATTTGTCAACCCCCTGCCGCATATTTTTCACGAAATGAAAAACACGCCCGTTGGCCCTGCCTGCTCACGCAGGCAGGGCCGGGAAACCGGGCTCAGCGGTCGAGGATCTTCCCGTCGATCGAGATGGTGACGACCTGCCACGGCAGGAACTTCCCGCTCGCGCGCAGCGCCTCCCGCGCCGCGTGCTCGAGTCCGCCGCAGCACGGCACCTCCATGCGCACGATGGTCACGCTCTGAATGTCGTTGCCCCGGATGATCTCCGTGAGCTTGTCGGTGTAATCCACCGCGTCGAGCTTCGGGCAGCCGATGAGCGTGATCTTCCCTTTCATGAACTCGCTGTGCATGTTCGCGTAGGCATACGCCGTGCAGTCCGCCGCGATGAGCAGCTTCGCGCCCTGAAAATACGGCGCGTTGACCGGCACGAGCTTGATCTGGCACGGCCACTGGCCGAGCTGCGACGGCTGTGCCGCCGGAGCCGCTGCCTGTGCCGTCTCCTCGCGCTGGAAACGGTGCATCTGATGGCCGGGGCAGCCGCCTGTATGCGCGGCCTCCGCCTGCTTTTTGCGCTTGTTGGCCTGCACGGCCGCCTCGTCATACGCCGCCGCTTCGCGCTCGACGAAATGGATGGCATCCATCGGGCAGGCGGGCAGACAGTCGCCGAACCCGTCGCAGTAATCGTCGCGCAGGAGCTTGGCCTTGCCGTTCACGATGCCGATGGCGCCCTCGTGGCAGGCGGTCGCGCACGCACCGCAGCCGTTGCACTTTTCTTCGTCAATGTGGATGATCTTGCGGATCATAATATCCCTTCCCTTTCTAAAAATCGTCCGGGTCCCCGCCCGGCGGTCTTGACTTTCTGCGCATAAGATAGCATAATAAGACCCACAAATCCGTTGTCAGAACAACAAATGGAGCAAAAAAATGCACATCACGCTATCCAACACGCGTCTCTTTCGCGGCATCGGCGCCGATGAGCTGCCGCTGCTGCTGCAATGTCTCGGCGCGGTGCAAAAGCACTACGACCGGGGCGAGACCATTCTCGCCGAGGGCGCGCCGACCGAACAGCTCGGCATGGTGCTCTCCGGCATGGCCATGATCGGCTATGACGACGTCTGGGGCAACCACAGTCTGCTCGGCCACGTCGGCCCCGGTGAGGTGTTTGCCGAGCCCTATGCCTGCATCCCGGGCGAGCCGCTGCTCATCAGCGTGACCGCCTCGGAGGACACTGAGGTGCTGTTTTTGAACATCGGCAAGGTGCTCACGACCTGCACGAACGCCTGCCCGTTTCACGCCAAACTCATCCAGAACCTGCTGACCGTGTGCGCGGCCAAGAACCTGCAGCTCTCGCAGCGCATCCTGCACACGGCGCCGAAGGGCATCCGTGCCCGGCTCATGTCGTACTTTTCCGAGTGCGTGAAACGCGCCGGGCAATACAGCTTTGACATCCCCTACAACCGCCAGCAGCTGGCCGACTATCTGGGCGTGGACCGCAGCGCCATGTGCAGCGAGCTGTCGCGGATGCAGCGCGAGGGGCTGCTGACCTACCACAAGAACCATTTTTCCGTGCACGAAGCACTGGAGTAAATCGACGAAAGGTGGAGACGATATGACGAGAGAAGAATACGCAAAGCGGATGAAAAAGCACCCCGACTGGGCCCCGGGCCGGGATGCGATCGAGGCGGCCTTTGCCAGGCGCTACCCCAAGACGGAGCCGGTGTGCTTTGAGAGCGAGCTGCACGACCGCGCGGCCTTTGGCGGCGACGAGTATCTCGACGGCTTCGCCGTCTATGACACAGGTAAGGGCTATCAGCACATCGTCACCTACGGCATGAGCGAGCTGTACCCGAGCATGGCGGCCTTCGGTGCCGAGTACAGCAAATGGGGCTATGAAATGACGATGAAGGTGCGCGAAAGCTATGCCGAGACCGGCACGTGGGCGCTCGACCTGCTGGCCCAGCTGGCGCGCTACACGTACCAGACCGGCAATTACTTTGAGCCGGGCGCGTACGTCCCCGGCGACGGCAGCTCCCTGCACCCGGAGCTGGACTCGGCCATCACGGGGCTGGCCATCGTCAGCGACACGACCGTCGCACCAATCGAGACGGTGCACGGCAGGGTCGCGTTTTTGCAGCTCGTCGGCCTCACGCAGCCGGAGCTGGACGCGATCACGCGCGACCCGGATGCGCTGACCGGCATCCTGGAGCGGATGCGCGCAGAGGATCCGGAGCTGGTGCTCGACATGCGCAGAACGAAATCCTACGTATAAAAATCAGCCGCACCGTGGCATCACGGTGCGGCTGATTGGTTATTTTCGTCTGAAATCAGTTGTCCTTCTTCGCGATCAGCTCCGCGCAGGCTTCGCCGAGGATGCGGATGCCCTTTTCGATGACCTCGTCGCTGCTGTTGGAGTAATTGATGCGGAACGTGCTGACGTTGCGCTCCTTTTCATAGAACGGGTCGCCCGGGCAGATGGCGACGCCCCTTGCGAGCGCGACGCGGTAAAGGTCAACTGCAGACATACCGTTCGGCAGCTTGGCCCACAGGAACATGCCGCCCTCCGTCGGCGTGAACTCCACGCCCTCCGGCAGATACTTGCGCATGCAGTCCATCATCAGCTCTGCCTTGTGCTTGTAGAGTACTTTCGTCTTTTCGATGTGCGCATCGATGTCGTTGTCCGTGAGGTACTGCGCCAGAACGAGCTGCGAGAAGATGTTGGTGTGCAGGTCGGCGGTCGCCTTATAGCTCAGGAGCTTTTCACGCAGCGCCTTGTTGCGCACGCACACCCAGCCGATGCGCATGCCGGGAGCGACGATCTTGGAGAACGTGCCGAGCATGCAGCACTGCTCGCCCAGCTCCTTGCCGAAGCTGTCGGTCGCGGTGCCGGAAAAACGCAGCTCGCGGTACGGGTTATCCTCCAGCACGACGATGTCCGTGCCCTGGAAGATCTCCACGACGCGGTCGTGCACTTTCTGACTGTAGCTCAGGCCGGTGGGATTCTGGAAGTTCGGGATCACGTAGGCAAACTTCACGTCCGGGTTGGCCTGCACGGTCGCCGCCAGCTCGTCGCAGTCGATGCCGTCGGGGTTGATGGTGACAGGCAGGATCTCAGGATCAAAGAAGTGGAACGACTGCAGCGCGACGAGATAGGTCGGGTTCTCGACGATCACCTTATCGCCGGGGTCGAGCATGCACGCGCCGATCATCGTCAGCACCTGCTGCGAGCCGTTGGTGATGATGATGTCGTCGGCCGTCACGCCGAAGACGCCCATCGTCTCATAGCGCTTTGCGACCCACTCGCGCAGCGGCAGATAGCCCTGCGTGCCGCTGTACTGCAGCGCCATGACGCCGTTTTTCTCAAGAACTTTGTGCGTTGCCTTGTCCATCGCCTCGACCGGGAAAGAGACCGGGTTCGGCAGACCGCCCGCAAAAGAAATCAGGTCAGGAGATGCCGCTGCCGCAAGAATGCTTGCCGTAAACTCGCCCTGAAAGTCGGGACGCAGGATTTTGGTGGAAAGTCTGGGATTCATAATGATTTCTCCTTTCATGGGCACTTGTAGTGGTCTGTGTATTCGACAGGCAAGCCCTCATAATGTGTCGATTATAGCGCACGCGATTGCGGCATGACAAGGCATTGCAAAAAAATCTGCGTTCTAACGGAAAGGCGTGCGCATGCAAAGCGAAGTTCTGTATAGAACGCTCATTCGCGCTTACCGTTATGCGTCAAATATGCGTTATTTCTGCATTTTGCAACCATATGACGCTGGAATTTCGCCAATACTTCGTCACGGAGGAACGGCAAAATGAAAGACAACCTGAGCCGGTACACATTGCGCATCGACCAGACGCTGTTGGACAAGCTCGGCTACATCGCAGAATAAGAAGGCCGGACAAAAAACCGTGAACTCGAGCAGATGATCAAAAAGCGCATCCGGGACTTTGAACAGGAACACGGCGAGATCGACCTGCGCAACGCATCCACGCTCTGACAAGCCATCAGCCGCACCGTGGTATCACGGTGCGGCTGATTCTTTCTTGCATGCAGGGTCAGTCCAGCACGGACCGGAGGAACGACTCCAGCGCAGCCAGATACGCTTCCCTGTCCACCATGTAGCTCAGGCCATGTCCTGCGCCGGGCACGACCAGCAGGACATGATAGCCGCCCTGCACGGCGATCTGCGCCCCGCCGCAGAAGTCCCGCTCTGCGCCGCTTTTGTAGCCGTGCATCATGATCTGCACCGGTGCGCCCGGCCGGCCGGCGTAGTATTTCCCGTGCAGGCGCAGCCCGTCGTCGGATCGGATCCATACGTCCTCATATGGGAGCGCGAGCACGGTCCGGACCATCTGCGTCATCGCTTCCCGATAGGGGGCATACTGCTCCGTGTCCGGCAGGCGGAAGAGATCCGCCTCCGTCTGTTTGGGCACGGAAAAGCAGAGGCGGTAGCACACATAGGATGCAGCCAGAATGAAAATAAGAAGGATCAAGACGCTCCACACAACAACCATGTTCGTTTCCTCCGGACATTTTTTGACGCATGGAGCTGTATAGCACAGGAAAAGAAGGCTGCCAAATGAAAGTACAAAAATCACTGCAGGGCTGCATATTGCCCCCAGCTGCACGGCTAGATCAGCCAATTCTGAGTACGCAACAAAAAGCTGGAATCTCATACAGAATAACCAAAACATTTGCCAAAACATCTTATTCCCTTTATTCCCTGTTCTCTGGTGGCAAAAATCAAAGAATATCAGCGATTCAAACGGAAAAAGCTTGCAAATTCAGGGCACAGGCCTTATAATCTCCACATTATTCCCACATGTATATCCGCCGCGGCGAATCACAGTCCCTGAGCGAAGAACATGCAGATAATTTCAAGGAGGAACCGGGAATGAAATACGCATTCGTAAACGGTGTGATCCTAGACGGCACTCAGGATATGGAAGGTCAAGAAATATGAGAACGTTGAGTGCGCACTCGATAAAGTTCTTTGCCCCTGCTTGATGAATAAAGATGTAGATGTAAAATGAGTCCGATCGTCATTTCTCAACATTCGGCGCGTTCACCGTGCTGCCGATGGTTTTCGCCATTGCGGAAACCTTGGCAACGGTGACAAAGGGCCGGGTCCCGTCGGTGCTTGTCATCATGATGCTTATGCTCATAAGATTCCTGCAATCCAAGTTTATCAAAACGCACCCGGGATCGGAATTGTCCCCTTTAAAAAGCTTCTATCAAAAATTATGATTTCTCGCCAAAGCGCCACCGTTGACAGAGACGTTGCCATGCTCAATTCTTGTGAACATTTTTCAAAACAAAAGGAACTGCGATGAATAATAGGATTCTTGCCGCGCTGAGCCGAATGCGCTGCCCCATACCCGAAACGCTGCCGTGCCGGCTGCAACTGAAAATGGCCCAACCAGGGCAAATCGTCTGTTTGCAGGACTATCCAGTTACGGAAATGATGCTGCTGGTTCGGGGAGAACTCCTGATTGAGGCACAGTTTGCCACCGGTGACAGCCTGATTTTCTCAGCAGAAAACGGCATTTCTGTCATGGGAGATATGGAGCTGCTTTCCGGCAGGATGATATACGCTTCTACAGTCCGCGCAAAAACAAAGGCGGAATTACTGGTATTAAGCATAGCTGACTTTCAGTTATGGTTGGACGAGGAGCCGGCGTTCCGGGAAATGGTGATTCGAGCTCTGGCCGAGAAGTGCTACCGCCAGAGCCGGAATCAGGGTGTCCTCTCCTACTTGCCGCCGGCACAGCGGATCGCACGATTTCTGACCGAGGAAATACTGCGCAACCCAACTGCAGACGGGACGGTGCGCTGCTCTCATGCAGAGCTGGCGCAGCATACCGGTATGAGTGAGCGCACAGTCAATCGCGCTCTGTCGGAACTGCGGGAGCGCGGTGTCATCCATACCGAATATGGAAAAATATTCTTTGATGATAAGGCACTGAGGCAAATGATCGCAGAATAAAAAGAAATTAGAAGCCCTCTCGAACTATGCCATTTGGCATGGTTCGAGAGGGCTTCTTTTTGCTATACTTCGGGCGTAAGGAAAGCCGAACACACAACGACGAACCCAAAGGAGGACAACATGAAAAACACACTGAATACCGAATTTCCCGACGTCGGGGACGCACAATTTCACATCCGCCTGACGGAAGGCCAGATTTCCCCCTATGTTTTGCTGCCGGGTGCACCGGAACGGGTCGAGCTTGTCAAAAAGCAGTGGGAAAATGCGGTAGATCTGGAATTCAACCGGGAGTTTCGCTCTGCAAAAGGTACCTATGAGGGCATGGATATCGCCTGCGTCTCCACCGGCATCGGCACGACAAGCGCCGAGATTTGCCTGCACGAGCTGAAGAACATCGGAGCACACACCACCGTTCGCATCGGCACCACAGGCGCAATCTCTGAACGTTTTCAGCCGGGTGACCTTATCATCCCTGTGGCTGCCATCCGGGCAGATGGTACCAGCGATTGCTATGTGGACAAGGCATTCCCCGCCGTTGCCGATCGTATGGTCGTGAATGCCCTTTGTGAAGCCTGTGAGCGGCTTGGCTACCGTTATGGGACAGGAATCATGTACAGCCCATCTTCACTCTACATCGGGCAAGGGCGCAAGATCAGCGAAAATGGTTTCTGGCCTTCTCGCTCCGAGCGCCTGATTGAAGATTTGCGGCAGGCCAGAGTGACCAATATCGACACGGACTCCGCCGGGCACTTCATCGTAGGGTATCTGCACGAAATGCGCAGCGCCTCCATTCTAGCCGTTATAACCAACCGCATCACCGGGGAATGGGCAACGGACAAAAACGGCGAAGACCGCGCATGCCGCGCCGCCTGTGAGGCAATGAAGATTCTGAAGGAGTGGGACGAGCATCCCTCCAGATATTCCATTCGCTGAAACAGAACTGTGAAAGGAGACAGAAGCCATGAACACAGAAAGCAGAAAAGCCGTGACCAGTTTCCTGGATTTGGCAAGGCTTGAATTAGAGCAAACCGTGAATACGATGGATATCGATAGCATTCAAGCTGCTGCGGTCATTATCCAAACGGCACGGAAGGAGAAAAACCGCCTGCATGTGACTGGCATCGGAAAGCCCGGACATGTAGCAGAGTATGCGGCATCGTTATTTTCGTCCACCGGTACGCCGTGCTATTACCTCGATTGTACCGAGGCCGTACATGGCTCCTCCGGTCAACTTGTAGAGGGCGATGTAGTGATCTGTATCTCCAATTCCGGTGAGACAGCAGAACTGATGCGAACAATCTCTGCAATCAAAATCAACGGCTGTAAGATCATCGGGGTTTCCGGAGGAAGAGAAAGCAGCCTCGCCAAGGAGAGTGATGCATTCCTATACGCAGGTGTCTCACAAGAGGGCGGCCCGCTGAATCGTGCGCCGCGCAACTCCGTGCTTGCTGAAGAGCTGGTTCTTCAGGCACTCTCCGTAGCTCTGCAGGCTGATGTCAACTTGACGCCTGCCGAGTATGTCAAGCATCACCCTGCCGGAGCCCTCGGAAGACTGCGGGAAAATGAAGTGTAACTCGTGAAGCGCGTGTTGTTGATTGTGCCGGATCTCGCTATGTCACTGTGAAACTGTCGCCAACAGGCACAATCATTCTTACCGCACGGTCTTTGCGTTGGTTCCCAACGATCCCTGTCTGGGCATAGAACACACGAACCCCCGCCACAGAAATACTCTGCGGCGGGGGTTGCTCATGTGCTGAAATAGCTGAATAGCCTGATCTCAAGCGGTTTTCAGGCATGGAAAAAGTCCACCGTGATCCAAAATCACGGTGGACTCATGGCGGAGAGTAAGGGATTCGAACCCCTGTGGCGTTGCCGCCTAACGGTTTTCAAGACCGCCCCGTTATGACCACTTCGGTAACTCTCCACATATGCAGATAGAGAAACAAGACGCCGATCATCGGCGTCTTGTTTTTGGCGGAGAAGGAGGGATTTGAACCCTCGCGCCGCTTATCACAGCCTACTCCCTTAGCAGGGGAGCCCCTTCGGCCACTTGGGTACTTCTCCAAGCCGAATTCCACTTTCCATATGGACGCGCGGCCAGCGCGCTGCATTATAGTAGCATATTCGGCAGCGGATGTCAACTTGTTTTTTGGTTGACACCGTGCGCAAAATGCGTTATAAGTGTGCCAGAACAAAGGAGAGATATTTATGCGCTACACATCCGTACTTTTTGACCTCGACGGCACGTTGCTCGACACGCTCGGCGACCTGACCGCCGCCATGAACCGCACGCTCACCCGCCACGGCCTGCCGGAGCGCACGCGGCAGCAGATGCGTGCCGCGCTCGGCAACGGGGCCCGGCGGCTGATGGAGCTGTCCGTCCCGACCGGAACGGACAGCGCGCTGTTTGAGACGCTGCTGGCGGAATACAACGCCGACTACGCCGCCCACTGCCGCATCGAGACTGCCCCCTACCCCGGCGTCGCCGCGCTGCTGCGCGCGCTGCACGCGCAGGGGCGCAAGCTCGCCATCGTGTCCAACAAGCCGGACGAGGCCGTGCGCGCACTGCGGGCGGATTTCTTTGCCGACGCAGTCCCGATCGCCGTCGGCGAAACGGCGGCCATCCGGCGCAAGCCGGCGCCGGACATGCTGCTGGCCGCCATGGAACAGCTCGGCGCCGATCCCGCCGGAACGGTCTTTGTCGGCGATTCCGAGGTCGATATTGCCACGGCGCGCGCAGCAGATCTGCCGTGTATCAGCGTGCTGTGGGGCTTTCGTGACCGGGACGTGCTCGAGCGCGCAGGCGCGCAGCAGTTTGCAGCCGACGCCGGCGAGCTTGCAAGACTGCTCGACTGAGCGAAAAAGATCCACCGGCCTGCGGGTCGGTGGATCTTTTATACCGTTTTGCGCGCTCAGTCCTTCTTTTTCATGAACTGACCGGCGGCGCGCATCATGAGGCGCTTGGTGCCGGCGGTCTCAAATTCCACCACGAGCAGCGCGTCGCCGCCCATGGGCTTGACCGCTGCGACGACACCGTCGCCAAATGCCTTGTGCACGACGCGGTCACCGACAGCAAAGGTCGGGGCTGCACCGGACGCGGGCTTTGCCGCGGGCGTTGCCGGCCGCACAGGCGGCCTGCGCCGCGGCTCCGGCGCGGAGACCGTGTAGGCGCGCGGCTCGCTCCGGCGCGGCGGATACTGCTGCTGGTCACGGCCGGGCTCGGAATAACCGTAGCCGCGCGGGACATTCAGCTTCTGGATATCTTCCTCCGGGATCTCCTCGACAAAGCGGGAGACGCGGTTGGCCGTCGTGCGGCCGAAGAGCATGCGCTGGCGGGCACACGTGAGGATGAGGTGCTCGCGCGCGCGGGTGAGCGCGACGTAGCACAGACGGCGCTCCTCCTCCATCTCGTCCGGCTCGCCGATGCAGCGCAGGCCGGGGAAAATACCCTCCTCGCAGCCGACGATGAACACCGTCGGAAACTCCAGGCCCTTGGCCGCGTGCATGGTCATGAGCGTGACGCAGTCCATGGTCTGGTCGTAGTTATCGAGGTCGGTATAGAGCGCGACCTCGTCGAGGAAGCCCGCGAGCGTTGGGTTATCGGCCTCCTTGGCGAAGGCAATGATGTTCGACTTGAGCTCCTGCACGTTCTCGATGCGGGCAGCGTCCTCGGCCGTGTTCTTTTCCTCGAGTGCGCGGACATAGCCGCTGCGCTCCACGACGAGGTCATAGAGCTCGTCCGGCGGCATGGTTTGGGCCGCGGCCTGCAGCTCCTCGATCAGGATAGCGAACTGACGCAGCCGCATCTGGCTGCGCTGCAGCTCGGGATAGGCGTCCGCGTGGCGGATGATGTCAAAGAGGCTCGTCTGCTGCGCGTGCGCGAGCTGCGCGGCCGTCTCGACCGTGCGCGCGCCGATGCCGCGGGCAGGCGTATTGATGATGCGCGTCAGGCGCAGATCATCGCCCGGCGTCTGGATGACGCACAGGTAGGCCAGCATGTCCTTGACCTCCGCGCGGTCGAAAAAGCGCGTGCCGCCGATGATGTGGTACGGGATGCCGTTGCGCTTGAAGGCGTATTCGAGCTGGTTGCTCTGCGCGTTCATGCGGTAGAGCACGGCGTGGTCGCGGAAGTTCATGCCGTGGCCGAAATCGTCCATGATCTTCGTGGCGACATAGCGCGCCTCGTCGTTCTCGTTCGTGGCGCAGTAGAGCGTGAGCAGGTCACCGGCTTCGGCCTTCGTCCAGAGCGTTTTGCCCTTGCGGCCGGTGTTGTTGGCGATTACGTGGTTGGCCGCGTCCAGGATGCGGCCGGTGCTGCGGTAGTTCTGCTCAAGACGGATGGTACGGGCGTTTTTGTACTGCTTTTCGAAATTGAGGATGTTCTCGATCGTCGCGCCGCGGAACTTATAAATGCTCTGGTCATCGTCGCCGACGACGCAGATGTTGCCCCACCCGTCCGCCAGCAGGGCCGCGAGCTGGTACTGGAGGTTGTTCGTGTCCTGATACTCGTCGATGAGCACGTAGCGGAAGCGGCGCTGCCAGTGCTCGCGCACGTCCGCATGCTCATCGAGCAGGCGGACGGTGTTGTAGATCAGGTCGTCAAAATCCATCGCCCCGGCGGAAAACAGGCGCTGCCAGTAGGTCTGGTACACCTCGCCGATGCGGATGCTGCGCGGGTTGTGCGTGGCCTGTGCGCGCGCCAGATACTGCTCCGGCGTGATGCCGGAATCCTTGGCGCGGCTGATCTCCGTGAGCACGGCACGGTACGGAAACGCCTTCTCGTCGAGATTCATGTCCTTGAGAATGTGCTTGACGACCGCCTGACTGTCCGACGTGTCGTAGATCGTGAAGCTGTTGGGGTAGCCCAGCTTATCGGCGTCCCGCCGCAGGATGCGCACGCACGCGGAGTGGAACGTCGAGGCCCAGATGTCCGCCGCGGCCTCGGGCCCGAGCATGCGCTCAATGCGGTCCTTGAGCTCGTCGGCCGCCTTGTTCGTGAACGTGATGGCGATGATGCGCCACGGCTCGACCGGCTCGACCGCCGCCGCCCACTGCGCGCGCCGGCGCTCGTCCGGCGTCAGGTCCGTGCGCTCGAGCAGCGCAAGGTCCGCCTCCGTCGCCGAATCCGGCACCTCGTCGGTGTCGGACCCGCGGCCGTACTGGATGAGATTCGCGATCCGGTGGATGAGCACCGTAGTTTTACCGCTGCCGGCACCGGCCAGCAGCAGCAGTGGGCCTTCCGTGGCCAGAACCGCTTTTCTCTGCATATCGTTCAGGTTCGCGAAGTCCGCCGCAATGAAGCGTCTGCGCGCCTGCACATAGCGTTGTTCAAAAGTCAGTGTTGTATTCATAGCGTCTGATTTTAACACATTTTCCCCCGGGAAACAAGGCCCGCATGCCCAAACGCGGTGATTGACAATCACAGGATGCGGAAGTAAAATAAAGAAAAATTTGAGGATTGGGGTGCATCTTATGGACATCATCTGGCATGGCCATTCCTGCTTTGAACTGGTCTCCGGCGGCTACAGTGCCGTCATTGACCCGTTTCAGGACACCAGCGTCGGCACGGCCTATCCCCACGTGCGGCTGACGGCGGACGCCGTCTATATCAGCCACGAGGACCGCGACCACAATTTCCGCGAGGGCGTCACGCTGCGCAACACCGGTAAGGCAAACCCGTTTGCCGTCACGGAGCTGGAGACGTACCACGACATCATGCGCGGCCGCCTGCGCGGCATGAACACGGTGCGCATCTTCGCCGCCGAGGGCATGCGCGTGGCGCATCTGGGCGACCTGGGCGCGAAGCCCACGCCCGAACAGATGCAGCAGCTGCAGGGACTCGACGCGATGATGATCCCCGTCGGCGGCATCTACACGATCGAGCCGGACACCGCCTACTACCTCTGCGAGCAGCTGCAGCCGCGCGTCATCATCCCGATGCACTTTCAGGCGCCCGGCCACAGCAACCACCGCCTGCGCGCGCCGGAGGATTTCACCGGCATTTTTGAGAGCAACGGCGCAAATGTCCAACGCTACGACACCAACCGCTTGACGCTCACGCCGGACACGCCGGCGCAGGTCGTCATCTTCCGCCGCCCGGAATAAAATACGATACGACAAAGCCGCCGCTCCCCATCAGGGAGCGGCGGCTGGTTTCTCCGCAGTTATTTCAGAATGTCTTTCAGCTCGTGCATACCATGGTTGGTGGTGACGACGACCACGCGGTCGCCGAGCTCGATGGCGTCGTTGCCGGACGGGACGCGGCACTTGCCGCGGCGGATGATTGAAGCGACGAGCACGGAGTCCTTGAGCTTGAGCGCCTTGAGCGGCACATCGAGAAACTGGCTCTCGGCGCGCACGATGAATTCCAGCGCCTCGGCCTGTCCGTCGGCCACCATGCGCAGCGTCTCCACGCCGCTGCTGTGCGCGGAGTTCTGCATCCAGCGGACATACTCCACAATGCGGCCGGCCGTCACATCCGCCGGCTGGATGATCGTCGTCAGGCCATACGATTCCGCAAGCTCGATGAAGTTATCCTCATCCACCTTTGTGACGATCTTCGGCACCTGCTCGTGATAGGCAAAGGAGGAAATAATCAGGTTCGTCTCGTCCGACTCCGTGAGCGTGACGAGCGCGTCCGCCTCCGGCAGGCCCTCCTCGCGCAGGACGTCCGGCTTCGTGCCGTCGGCGCAGATGATGGTCGCCTCCGGCAGGAGCGTTTTCATGACGCGGCAGCGGGCCGGGTCGCGCTCGATGATCGTCGAGTGGATGTGCATGCGCGCCAGCTCCAGCGCCAGCCGCTCGGCAATGCGGCCGCCGCCGACGATGAGGACGCTCTCGGCCTCGTGGCGGAACTCGCCGATCTTGCGAAACAGCTCGTGCAGCTCGTGCGGCGCACCGACCACGGTGACATAGTCCCCGGCGGCGAGCACAAAGTCGCCATTCGGGATCGTGACGCTGCCCTCGCGCTCCACGGCGCAGATGAGGATGCCGTCGCTGTAGCGGCCGCGAAAGTCGTTCAGGCGCAGGCCGTCGAGCTTGCTGCCCTCGCGCAGCTTGAACTCTACGAGCTCCACGAGGCCGTTGGCAAACGGCTCGACCTTCGTGGCGGCCGGGAAACGCAGCGTGCGCGAGATCTCCTTGGCGGAGGTGCGCTCGGGGTTGATGGACAGACTCAGCCCCAGCTCATCCTGCAGCAGCACCACGTCCTGGTAATACTCCTCGTCGCGCACGCGCGCGATCGTATGCGTGGCGCCGAGCTTGCGCCCGACCATGCAGCTGATGAGGTTCGTCTCGTCCGAAGTCGTCGCGGCGATGAGCAGATCGGCGTCAGCAACGTTGGCGATGCGCAGCTGGTCCACATTCGCGCGGCCCTCGACCACGATCACATCCAGCGTGGAGGAAATATAGGCGGCGCGCTCCGGGTCGCTCTCGACGACGGTGATGTCATGCCCTTCTGTCAGGAGCTGCTCCGCAATGGCATAGCCCACGCGGCCAGCGCCCACGATCACAATTTTCATATTCCAAGCTCTCCATTTATCATGTTCAGGCCCCTTACCCGGGCAGCCAAATATTATAGCAGATATTCCCCCAGGTTTCAACAGCAGACGCAGGGAAATTGTATTGTGTTCGTTTGTGAATAAACAGTAAAAATTCAGCAAAACCGACGCGCTGCCGCTTGACGGATGCCGGTGCGGCGCTTATCATTATGTCCTAATACTTTTTTAATTAGGATATACTAAGGCCGTGCCGCCGCACGGCATCCATATAAAGGAGCATCCCATCCATGCTGGAACTGAAAAACATCACCAAGGTCTACGAGGCCGGCACGACGCAGGTCGAGGCGCTCAAGGGCATCAACATCGCCTTTCGCGAGAGCGAGTTCGTTGCGATCCTGGGCCAGTCCGGCTGCGGCAAGACCACGCTGCTGAACATCATCGGTGGTCTGGACCGCTACACCTCCGGCGACCTTATCATCAACGGCCGCTCCACGAAGGAGTACGACGACCGCGACTGGGACACGTACCGCAACCACTCCATCGGCTTTGTCTTTCAGAGCTACAACCTCATCCCGCACCAGAGCGTGCTGGCAAATGTCGAGCTCGCGCTGACGCTCTCGGGCGTCTCCGGTGAGGAGCGGCGCGCGCGCGCCGTCGAGGCGCTGGAAAAGGTCGGTCTGGGCGACCAGCTCGACAAGGCGCCGAACCAGATGTCCGGCGGCCAGATGCAGCGCGTGGCCATCGCGCGCGCCATCGTCAACAATCCCGACATCCTGCTCGCCGACGAGCCGACCGGCGCGCTCGACAGTGAGACGAGCGTGCAGATCATGAATCTGCTGCAGGAGATCGCAAAAGATAAGCTCATCATCATGGTCACGCACAACCCGGAGCTGGCATCGAAATACGCCACGCGCACCGTGCGCCTGCTCGACGGCAGGATCGTCGGCGACGACAATCCGTGCACGGAATCCGAGACGTCCGCGCCCGTGACCACCAAGGTCAAGGAGCACACCTCCATGAGCTTTGCAACGGCCATGAGCCTGTCGCTGCACAACCTCATGACGAAAAAGGCCCGCACCCTGCTCACCGCGTTCGCGGGGTCCATCGGCATCATCGGCATTGCGCTCATTTTGTCGCTCTCGCACGGCTTTCAGTCGTACATCGACACCGTGCAGGAGCAGACGCTCTCGTCCTACCCGCTGACGATCGAGGCAAACCCAGTCGACATGTCCGGGATGCTCTCGGCCATGTCGGGCACAAAGGATGACGACAAGGACGCGCACGACCTCGACAAGGTCTACGCCAACACGGTCATGTACAGCATGCTCAACTCCATGGTCAGCAGCGCGACCGGCCAGTCGAACAACCTGCCAGAGTTCAAGAAATATCTCGAAAACCCCGACAACAAGATCCATGACTATATCAGCGGCATCCAGTACACGTATGACATGGGCTTCGCCGTCTACACCGAGGACCCCAACGGCACCGTCATCAAGGCCGACACGACCGAGCTGCTGCAAAACGTCATGAAGTCCATGTATGGCGGCGACTACTCGTCCTACTTTGAGTCCATGGACGGCTTCTACTCCGGCTTCAACGTTTGGCAGGAGCTGCTCTCCGGCGAGGACGGCGAGCTCGTGAGCCCCTCGACGCAGAATCAGTACGACGTGATCTACGGCGCCTGGCCGCAGAATTACAACGAGGTCGTGCTCGTGGTGGACAAAAACAACGAGATCTCCGACCTGACGCTCTACGCCCTCGGACTCGAGAGCATGGACGACATCAGCAGCGCCATGATGCAGTCCATGAGCAAGCAGCAGATCGACACGACGCAAAACAGCTGGAGCTATGAAGATCTGTGCGGCCGCAGCTTCAAACTCATTCTCCCGTCGGAGGGCTATGTGGCCAGCGGCTCCGGCTACACGGACATCAGCCAGACGGCGGACGGCCTGCGCCAGCTCTACAACAACGATTCCGTCGGCGTGCAGCTCAAGATCGTCGGCATCGTGCGCCCGGCCAAGGGCAGCGTAACCGGCAACACCTACGGCTCCATCGGCTATACCTCCGCCCTGACGGACTACGCCATCGAGCAGGCCGACAGCACCGAGATCATCCAGAAGCAGCTTGCAAATCCGGACGTGGACGTATTCACCGGCTCCGCGTTCCCGAACGCCGCGACCGCCACGACCGACCAGAAGGTCGCCGCCGCGCAGGCCTATCTGAATCAGCTGAGCGTGGACGACCGTGCGACCGTTTACCGCAAGTGCATGACCACGCCGGACGACGCCACACTCGACGCCGCGCTCACGCAGACCATGGCCACCTTCACCCGCGACGACGCCAAAGAGATGGCCGACAACGGCATCTTCGAGGCCAGCGGCAAGACCGCGCAGCAGATGAAGGAAATGATCGACGCCATGGATGATGAGACGTTCACCCGCTTCTTCCGGCCGTACATGCGTGCGATCCTCTCCATGCAGATGCAGCAGGAGACCGCCAAGGCCTACAGCGGCATGACCTCGCAGGAGATCATCTCGGCCATCAACGCCAAGGGCATCAGCCGCAGCCAGTATGCGGACGTGTACGACAACTATGTTGCCTCGGCGGCAAGCGGCTCGACCTACAACAGCAACCTGAAAAAGCTCGGCTACGTCGATAAGGACTCCCCCAGCGCCATCAACATCTACGCCTCGAGCTTTGAAAACAAGGACCAGATCTCCGCGTGCATCGACGACTACAATGCCGGCGCCGCCGAGGACGACCAGATCAGCTACACCGACTATGTCGGCCTGCTCATGAGCAGCATCACGACGATCATCAACGCCATCAGCTATGTGCTCATCGGCTTCGTGGCCATCTCGCTCGTCGTGTCGTCGATCATGATCGGCATCATCACCTACATCTCCGTGCTTGAGCGCACGAAGGAGATCGGCATCCTGCGCTCCATCGGCGCGAGCAAGCAGGACATCTCGCGCGTGTTCAATGCCGAGACGCTCATCGAGGGCTTCACAGCCGGCGTGATAGGCATCCTATGTACGCTGATCCTGCTGATCCCCATCAACCTCATTGTACACCATCTGACCGGTCTGCCGACCCTGAGCGCCATCTTGCCGGTGATCGGCGCGATCTTGCTGATCCTCATCAGCATGGCGCTGACGTTCATCGCGGGTCTCATCCCGTCGGGCATGGCTGCGAAAAAAGACCCGGTCGTCGCCCTGCGGACCGAGTAAGGCCAAAACGCATATTTCCACCACCTCCGTGCAAACTAGGAGCAGCCTACATTTGCACGGAGGTTTTGCAATATGAAGCAGAAAATTCTTGCGGCCGTGTGCGCGCTGGCGCTGTGTGCGGCGCTCGTCCCGGCAGGTTTTGCCGAGCAGGACACCGCCGGTGCCGCACCCGTGGCCGAAAATCTGGAGCTGACCACATTCCGCAACACATCCATCGGCGGCACGCTCAGCGCCAATGCGCCTGACGGCAGCCCGCTCACCTTCCGCATCACGACCGAACCCATCAAGGGCACCGTGACGCTCACCGACAGCGGCACGTTCGTCTACACGCCCGCCGACGGCAAGCGCGGGCGCGACTACTTCGGCTTCCGCGCCGCCGACAGCAGCGGCAACGAATCGCAGGAGGCGACCGTCATCATCTCCATCAAGAAGCAGAAGCCGGACGTCACCTACAGCGACATGGCCGGCCGGCCGGAGGAATACGCCGCCGTCATGCTCGCCGAGCAGGGGCTGTGCGTCGGCCGGCAGGTCGGCGGACAGTATCTCTTCGACCCCGACAGCCCGATGCCGCGCGATGAATTTCTCGCCATGTGCACGCGCCTGACCGGCACTTCGATGCTGCAGGGCGTGCTCTCGACCGGCTTCGGCGACGACGAGCAGATCCCGGCCTGGGCCAAGACCTATGTTGCGACCGCGGTCATGAACGGCGACATCGCCGGCTGCTCCGACGGCACGGCGATCGTGTTCGACGCGCAGCGCGGTATCACGGCGGCCGAGGCGGCCGTGATGCTCTGCAACTTCCTCGACCCCTCCCCCGCCACCGCGCTCGAGAGCGACGATATCCCCGCGTGGGCATGCACCGCCGTGTCGAGCCTGACGTCCTGCGGCGTGTATCCGGACGGCAGCGACTGCACGGCGTCCATCACGCGCGCCGAGGCGGCGCAGATGCTGCTGGGCGCATATGAGCTGCTGCAAAAGCGATAAAAAAAGTACGGACCGTTTCCGCCTTGGAAACGGTCCGTTTTTTTATGCTTGATCCAAAATTGCGTCGAGCTCTGCCGGGCTGAGTTCCGGGAACGGGCGCACGGACGCGGGGCTTTCTCCGTGCGCGCCGATGCTCTTTTCCATCCAGACCATGGAGTACCATGTGCCGAATTTATACCCGCAGCGCGAAAACTCCCCGACGAGCCGGTAGCCGAGGTGCGCATGAAACTGTGCGCTGTTTTTCGTCAGGTGCGCATCGTCCGCCCCGTCCGGGTAGCCGATGCAGGCATAGAGATTCTGAACATTCTGCGCGTGCAGCACCGCCTCGAGCGCGGCATACAGCCGCCTGCCGGTGCCCTGATGCCGCTGATCCTCGCGCAGGTAGATGCTCATCTCCACCGCCCAGTCATAGGCGGCGCGGGTGCCGAACGGCCCGGCGTAAGCGTAACCGACGAGCTCGCCGCCGCGCTCCGCGACCAGATACGGATACCGGCGGAGCGTGGCGCGCATGCGCGCGGCAAATTCCTCGACATCCGGCACGGTGTACTCGAATGTGATGGCCGTCTTTTCCACATATGGCGCGTAAATCTTCAGAAGTGCGGGCACGTCGCTCAGGCGCGCGATGCGGATGCGCAGCGCATTGTCGTCCATGTTCTCCTCACTTTCCGCTGTCGCCGTAGTTTGCGAGCACACGCGCGGACGGATCGTCCACGTCGCAGCCGGCCCACGACTTGTTCGGCATCCAGAAATCGGCGATCATGTGCGCCTGACCGGGGTAATACTGCTCGAACAGCTCACGGTAGAGCAGAGATTCCTTGGTGAACGGCTGCGCAAAGTCGTACTTCCGGCGCAGAGTCTCGAATTCCTCATCCGTGTACTTCTGCTCGGCGTAGGCCTTGAGATCGTCGACCATGGAGTGGCCGACCGCGTCGCTGAAGGCGGCCTTCTCGCGCATGAGGATATCGTGCGGCAGCCAGTCGCCCTCAAAGGCGTGGCGCAGCAGATATTTGCCCTTGCCGTAGACGTTGCACTTCTTGGCCGGGTCAATGGACATGACATACTGCACGAAGTCCAGATCGCCGAACGGCACGCGGGCCTCAAGACTGTTGACGGAGATGCAGCGGTCGGCGCGCAGGACATCGTACATATGCAGCTCGCGGATGCGCTTGGCGGATTCCTCCTGAAATGCCGCCGGACTGGGCGCAAAGTCGGTATACTTGTAGCCGAAGAGCTCATCGGAGATCTCGCCCGTGAGCAGCACGCGCAGGTCGGTCTGCTCGTGGATGGCCTTGCAGACAAGGTACATGCCGATGCTCGCGCGGATGGTCGTGATGTCATAGGTGCCGAGCAGCGCCACGACCTCCGGGAGCGCCTGGATCACGTCCTCGGGCGTGATGATGACCTCGGTGTGGTCGGCGTGCAGATACTCCGCCACCTCGCGGGCGTACTTGAGGTCGATGGCATCGGCGCGCATGCCGATGGCGAACGTGCGGATGGGCTTTTTGAGCAGCTTTGCCGAGATGGCGCACACGAGGCTGCTGTCCAAACCGCCGGAAAGCAGGAAGCCGAGCGGCGCGTCGGCATCGAGCCGCTTCTCCACACCGGCGATGAGCTTCTCGCGGATGTGGGTGCAGACGGTCTCGAGATCGTCCTCGCAGACGGCGTCGACCTGCGTCATGTCGCGGTAGCAGGTGAACTTGCCGTCGGCATAATAGTGTCCGGGAGGAAACGGCATCACATCGTGCACGAGGCCGACGAGGTTTTTCGCCTCGCTGGCAAAGACGATCGCGCCCTCGGCGTCATAGCCGTAGTACAGCGGGCGGATGCCGATGGGGTCGCGCGCCGCGACGAGGCCGCCGCGCTTGGCGTCATAAATGACCATAGCAAACTCCGCGTCGAGGGCGCGGAACATGTCCAGCCCCTCGCGCTCATAGAGCGGGAGCAGGATCTCACAGTCGGACTCGCTCTCGAACGTCTCGCCCTCGGCGATGAGCCGCTCGCGGATGGGCCGGAAGCCATAGATCTCGCCGTTGCACACGAGCGCGCTGCCATCGCGCGTGAACGGCTGCATGCCCTCCGGGTGCAGGCCCATGATGGCCAGACGGTGGAAGCCGAGCGTCGCCGCGCCGATGTGGAGCATCCGCGTATCGTCCGGGCCGCGGGAAATGGTCTTGTCAAAGCCGGCGCGCAGATCCTGCGCAGAGATGGACGAGCCGAGATAACCGATGATGGAACACATGATTTTTTCCTCCTGAATACATCAAAAAATACGCAGCTACCATCCAACAATAGGACGAGTAGCTGCGTATCGTGGTGCCACCTATTTTACTTCTCACGGGTTCTAACAAACCGCACCGGGATAACGTCCGGCTTTGACGGCGCACCTACTGAGGCTCTCGCCTGTTCAGATTGCAGCTCGGGAGTGTTCTTCACACAGGCTCTGTTATGCGGCTCGCACCGTCCCGCACTCGCTGGGAATGATCGCCCGTGCTACTTTTCTCCGTCAATGCTTTTGACAGAAGTATGAAAATGAAAGAAGAGAGAAAAAAGAAAGAGAAAGCGTTTTTTTACCGCACGCTGAACAGCAGATCACCGTAGGACGGGACCGGCCACTTATCGGACGGCGTCATGGTCTCGAGCTGGTCGATCGTGATGCGCAGCTCCGCCATGGCGGAAAAGACCTTGTCGCGGTAGTAGTTGGCCAGCGCCTGGCTGCCCTCGACGGTCTTGGCGCCCATGAGCGCCTCATCCAGACTGCGGACCTTGCGGTAGGCATCGCCCAGCAGCGCGGACATTTCGGGGATGATGCTCTCCTCATACGAGCAGTCGGCCGTGACGGACACGGCGTGGATTGCCGTGGCGGTCTCGGACAGCTCGCGCAGATAGCTGCTGACGGCGGGCATGATGTCGCGCCGCGCCATCTCGAGCATCGTCAGCGCCTCGATGTTGAGGATCTTGCTGTAGTTTTCGAGGTGGATCTCGTAGCGGGCCTCCATCTCGGTGCGGGTGTAGACACGGTGCTTGGTGAACAGCGCCACGTTCTTGTCGGCAAGGTAATACGGCAGTGCCTCCGGCGTCGTGCGCAGGTTCAGCAGGCCGCGGCGTTCCGCCTCCGCCAGCCAGGCATCGTCATAGCCGTTGCCGTTGAAGAGGATACGCTTGTGCTTAATGAGCACGCTGCGGATGAGCGCCTGCAGGTCGGCCTCAAAGTCCTTGCTGCCCTCGAGGGCATCGGCGAACTGCGCAAGGCTCTCGGCGACCGCCGTGTTGAGCACAACGTTGATGCCGGAAATGGAGGCCGAAGAACCGGGCATGCGGAACTCGAACTTGTTGCCAGTGAACGCAAACGGAGAGGTACGGTTGCGGTCGGTCGTATCCTTGGGGAAACGCGGCAGCGCATGCACGCCGATCTTCAGCAGCTCCTTTTCCTGGCCGGCATAGGCCTTCTCGTTGACGATGGCATCGAGAATGTTCTCGATCTCATCGCCGACGTACATCGACACGACAGCCGGGGGCGCTTCGTTCGCGCCGAGACGGTGGTCGTTCGCGGCCGACGCCACGCTGATGCGCAGCATATCCTGATAATCATCCACCGCCTGGATCACCGCGCACAGGAAGAGCAGAAACTGTGCGTTCTCGGCCGGCGTCTCGCCGGGCTCGAGCAGGTTCATACCGGTGTTGGTGGTCAGGGACCAGTTATTGTGCTTGCCGGAACCGTTAACACCGGCAAACGGCTTTTCATGCAGCAGGCAGACCATGCCGTGGCGCGCGGCCACCTTCTGCATGATCTCCATCGTCAGCTGGTTCTGGTCGGCGGCGATGTTGCCGGTCGTGAACACCGGCGCAAGCTCATGCTGCGCGGGCGCCACTTCGTTGTGCTCGGTCTTGGCGTAAACGCCGAGCTTCCAGAGCTCCTCGTCCAGATCCTTCATGAACGCCGCAACGCGCGGCTTGATGCTGCCGAAATAGTGATCGTCCAGTTCCTGGCCTTTCGGCGGCTTGGCGCCGAAGAGCGTGCGGCCGGTATAGATCAGATCCTTGCGCTTGTCATACACGGACTTGTCGATCAGGAAGTACTCCTGCTCGGGGCCGACGGTCGTGCGCACGGCGGTCACGTCGGCATTGCCGAACAGATGGATCACACGCAGGGCCTGCCGGTTGAGCGCCTCGGCGCTGCGCAGCAGCGGCGTCTTTTTATCGAGCGCCTCGCCGCCGTAAGAGCAGAACGCCGTCGGGATGCACAGCACATTATCTTTAATGAATGCATAGGACGTCGGGTCCCATGCGGTGTAGCCGCGCGCCTCAAACGTTGCGCGCAGGCCGCCGGACGGGAAACTGGACGCATCCGGCTCGCCGCGGACGAGCTCCTTGCCGGAGAACTCCATAATGACCTGACCGCCGCCGCAGGGAGAGATGAAGCTGTCGTGCTTCTCGGCGGTGATGCCGGTCATCGGCTGGAACCAGTGCGTGAAGTGCGTGGCGCCCTTTTCGATTGCCCAGTCTTTCATGGCATTGGCCACGATGCGCGCGGCATCGTCATCGAGACGCTTGCCCTTTTCCATCGTCGCCTGCACCTGCCGGTACGTTTCCTTCGGCAGACGCTCGCGCATGACTGCATCGTTAAATACCATGGATCCAAAAATGTCAGAGATCTTTTCCATCTCGCATGGTCCCCTTTCTGTATTTCAAAAATCGGTGTCAACAACAAAAAAACGGCACTGGTGCCCGGAGATCTTGAGCTCTCCACGACGCCATTGCCGTTTCAATGTAGCAAAATATACGCCTCTTGCGGAAAAATGTCAAGCGGATCGGGCGCAATTTCTTTCGGCGGATTCCACAGAATTTTCGGCGAATTTGCCCGTTTTTTTATCCTTGACACGTGCAAATGCCGTGGTGTATTATATATATGGATTTTGATTGGCAAAATTCTGCGTGCTGTTTTTGCGGCCGCAAGCATAAGTTCATATGGTAACTTTTCGAGAACGCTGACGTTTCACGATGACCTGGGGGAAAGTGCCCCTTATCGGCATCGGAAGCGTCTTTTTGTTTTTCCGCTCAGATTCCCGATCCGAGGTGACTGCCATGAACACATCGCTGCACACTGTGCACGCCCTGCTGGTCTCCGGCTCCGAGGCGCAGACCCAGCGCATCAGCGCCCTGCTCACGCGGGCGCGCATCGTCCCGTTCAATCACGCCGCTGGTGCGCGTCAGGCGCTCGAACAGTTTGACGCAGGCGGCATCGACGGCGTGCTCATCGCAGAGCCCGTCGCCGGCAGCTCCGGTCAGGAGCTGGCGCTGCAGCTCAAAAAACGGCACTGCATGGCCGTGCTGCTGCTGGCCGCGCCGGAACACGCAGACGCGGCCGCCGCCCTGCTCGAACAGTCCGGCGTGCTGGTGCTGCCGAGTGACGCGCCGGAGTCGCTCATCGTGCAGACCATCCGGCTGCTGGCCGCCGTGCGCATCCAGCTCGAGCAGATGCAGCACAAGACGGAAAAGCTCGAGGCAAAGGTTGCCGACATCCGCATCATCAACCGCGCGAAGCTCCTGCTCGTGCAGCATCTGCAGATGACGGAAACGGAGGCGCACAAATACATTGAGAAACAGGCAATGGACACCAGTATGCGCCGGCGGACCATTGCGGAAAATATCATTCGTACCTATGAAGATTGAGGAGTGTGGATCATGACCAAGTACATTTTTGTGACCGGCGGCGTCGTCTCCGGCCTCGGCAAGGGCATCACGGCAGCTTCGCTCGGCCGTCTGCTCAAGGCGCGCGGCCTGAAGGTCGCCGCGCAGAAGCTCGACCCCTATATCAATGTCGACCCCGGCACCATGAGCCCGTATCAGCACGGCGAGGTGTACGTCACCGAGGACGGCGCGGAAACCGATCTCGACCTCGGCCACTACGAGCGCTTCATCGACGAGGACCTGAACAAATACTCCAACCTCACGACCGGCAAGGTGTACTGGAACGTGCTCAACAAGGAGCGCCGCGGCGAGTACCTCGGCGAGACGGTGCAGGTCATCCCGCACATCACGAATGAGATCAAGGACTTTATTTATAGTGTCGGCAGCAAGACGAACGCCGACGTCGTCATCACGGAGGTCGGCGGCACGACCGGCGACATCGAGAGCCAGCCGTTTCTCGAAGCCATCCGCCAGGTCGGCCTGGAGGTCGGGCGCGAGAACGCGCTCTACATCCACGTGACGCTCGTGCCGTATCTGCACGGCAGCGAAGAGCACAAGACCAAGCCCACGCAGCACTCAGTCAAGGAGCTGCAGGGCATGGGCATTTCCCCGGACATCATCGTGCTGCGCTGCGATGAGCCGCTCGAGGAGTCCATTTTCCGCAAGATTTCCCTATTCTGCAACGTCAAGCCCGACTGCGTGATCGAAAACATGACCATCCCCGTGCTGTACGAGGCGCCGATCATGCTCGAAAAGAACCGCTTTTCCGAGATCGTCTGCCGCGAGCTGCACATCGACGCGCCCGCGCCGGACATGACCGAGTGGGACGCCATGCTTGAGAGCATCCGCAACCGCTCGCACCGCGTGACGATCGGCCTTGTGGGCAAATACGTGCAGCTGCACGACGCGTATCTGTCCGTCGCCGAGGCGCTGCGCCACGCCGGCTATGTCTACGGCACGCGCGTGGACATTCAATGGATTGACAGCGAGACGATTACGCGCGATAATGTAGAGGAAGTGCTCGGCAGCTGCGACGGCATTCTCGTGCCCGGCGGCTTCGGCAACCGCGGCATCGAGGGCAAGATCGCGGCCGCGCACTACGCCCGCACGCACAACATCCCCTATCTCGGCATCTGCCTGGGCATGCAGATCGCGGTCATCGAGTTCGCGCGCTCCGTCTGCGGCCTTGCCGACGCCAATTCCGGCGAGTTTGACGAGGGCAGCACGCACAAGGTCATCGACTTCATGCCCGACCAGAGCGACGAGATCAACAAGGGCGGCACGCTGCGCCTCGGCGCATATCCGTGCCACATCGTGCCCGGCACGAAAATGGAAGCCTGCTACGGCACGCTGGACATCTCCGAGCGCCACCGCCACCGGTACGAGTTCAACAACGACTACCGCGCGCTCATGCAGGAAAAGGGACTCGTGCTCTCCGGCCTGTCGCCGGACGGTCACATCGTGGAGACCGTCGAGATCCCCGAAAACGACTTTTATATCGGCGTTCAGTACCACCCCGAGTTCAAGAGCCGCCCGAATAAGGCGCACCCCCTGTTCAAGGGCCTGATCTCGGCGGCGCTGCGCCACGCAGAGAGAGGATAAGCATGCACGACCGCTACGTCAATCCCCTGTGCACCCGCTACGCCGGGCGCACGATGCAGCACATTTACTCCGACGACAACAAGTTTTCCACCTGGCGCAGGCTCTGGGTCGCGCTGGCGGAGAGCGAGCAGGAGCTCGGCCTGCCGATCACGGACGAGCAGATTCAGGAGCTGCGCGCGCACATCACGGACATCGACTATGACTACGCCGCGGCGCGCGAGCACGAGGTGCGGCACGACGTCATGGCCCACGTGCTGACCTACGGCGCGTGCTGCCCGGAGGCAAAACCCATTCTGCACCTCGGCGCCACGTCCTGCTACGTCGGCGACAATACGGACATCATCCTCATGCGTGAGGCGCTCGAGCAGATCCGCAGCCTGCTGGTGAACGTCATTCAGGCGCTCGCGGACTTCGCCGAGGCGCACAAGGCGGAGCCGACGCTCGCCTACACGCACTTTCAGGCCGCGCAGCCGACGACCGTCGGCAAGCGTGCCACGCTCTGGGCGCAGGATCTGCTGATGGATCTCGAGCAGCTGGAGTTTCAGCTCGGCAATCTCAAGCTCCTCGGCTGCAAGGGCACGACCGGCACGGGCGCGAGCTTTCTCGCCCTGTTTGACGGCGACGAACAGAAAGTCGTCGCGCTCGAACAGAAGATCTGCGAGAAGATGGGCTTTCCCGGCGCGTATCCCGTCAGCGGCCAGACCTATTCGCGCAAGGTGGACTTTCAGGTGCTGCAGGTGCTGTCCGGCATCGCGCAGAGCGCATCGAAGTTTTCCGGCGACATCCGGCTGCTGTCCCACCTCAAGGAGGTGGACGAGCCGTTTGAGAGCGGCCAGATCGGCTCCTCGGCCATGGCCTACAAGCGCAACCCCATGCGCAGCGAGCGCATCGCTTCCCTGTCGCGCTACGTGATCTGCGACCTGCAGAACGCCGCCGTCACGGCCAGCGCCCAGTGGCTCGAGCGCACGCTCGACGACTCGGCCAACCGCCGCATCAGCATCCCGGAGGCGTTTCTTGCCACCGACGGTATTCTGACGCTGTATCTCAACGTCATCCGCGGCCTGACCGTGTATCCCAAAATGGCCGAAAAGCATCTGGCGGACGAGCTGCCGTTTCTCGCGACGGAGAACATCCTCATGTACTGCGTCAAGGAAAAGGGCGGCGACCGGCAGGCCCTGCACGAGGCCATCCGGCAGCACAGCGTCGCCGCCGGCAAAGCCGTCAAGCTGGGCGGCGGCAGCAACGACCTGCTCGAGCGCATCCTCAACGATCCCGTTTTCGGGCTCACGCGCGCCGAGCTTCAAAAACTTGTTGACCCCCATGCCTTCACCGGCATGGCTGTGCACCAGACCGAGACGTTCCTGCGCGAGCAGGTCGCGCCGGTCCTGAACAAATATACCACACTGCTCGGGTGCGACGCATCCGTAAACGTGTAAAAGAAACAGGAGGTTTCTCAACAATGTTGACATCCATCGTAGGCATCAACTGGGGCGACGAGGGCAAAGGCCGCATGGTCGACCTGCTCAGCCAGAAGTATGACGTCGTCGTGCGCTATCAGGGCGGCAACAACGCCGGCCACACCGTCATCAACGACAAGGGCAAGTTCGTGCTCAATCTCATGCCGTCCGGCATTCTGCGCGACGAGACTGTGAACGTGCTCGGCCCCGGCATGGTCATTGACACGGAGCACATGTTCCACGAGGTCGCGCGTCTACGCGAAGGCGGCATCACCATCTCCCCGAAGAACCTGAAGATCAGCGACAAGGCCGTCATCTGCATGCCGTACCACAAGCTGCTCGACTGCCTCGAGGAGGACCGTCTGGCGGACAAGAAGTTCGGCTCCACCCGCCGCGGCATCTCCCCCGCCTACTCGGACAAGTACATGAAAAAAGCGCTGCGCATGGGCGAGCTGGCCGACCGCGACGCGCTCAAGGCCCGCCTGACCGATATTCTCGAGTGGAAGAATCTCTTCGTCGTCAACGGCTATCACCACGATCCCATCGACCTCGACGAGATGATGGACTGGATCGATACCTACGCCATGCCGTTCAAGGACTATGTCTGCGACACGACGGATTACCTCTCTGATGCCATCGAGGACAACAAGTCCGTGCTCTTCGAGGCCCAGCTCGGCGCGCTGCGCGACATTGACTACGGCATCTATCCGTACACCTCCGGCTCTTCGACCATCGCAGCCTACGCGCCCATCGGCGCGGGCATCCCGGAGGCGCGGCTCGACACGATCATCGGCATCATGAAGGCCTACTCCACCTGCGTGGGCGAGGGCCCGTTCACCTGCGAGATGTTCGGTGACGAGGCTGCCGCGCTGCGTGACGCCGGCGGCGAATACGGCGCCGCGACCGGCCGCCCGCGCCGCGTGGGTGGGTTCGACGTGGTCGCCTCCCGCTACGGCGTGAAGATGCAGGGCTGCACGAGCATCGCGCTGACGAAGCTCGACGTGCTGTCCTACCTGGACAAGATCCCCGTGTGCGTCGCCTACGACATCGACGGCGAGCGCGTGGACCGCTTCCCCATCGGCGTGAAGCTGGCCAAGGCCAAGCCCATTTACGAGTATCTGCCCGGCTTCCACTGCGACATCTCCGGCTGCCGCACGGTGAGCGATCTGCCGAAGGAAGCGCTCGATTACGTGCACTATCTGGAAGCCGCCGTCGGCTGCCGCATCAAGTACGTCTCCGTCGGCCCCGACCGCGACGCGTACATCAAAATGTTCTGAAAATCACATCGAACACGGCGCTCTGCTGCAGCAGAGCGCCGTGTTTCTTTCCTGCATCTGCGGTTGCCTTTTCCGGCGTTTGGTCTTACAATGGAAGGCGAACCACAAACGTCCATCAGATCGGAGGAATATTATGCGAAAACGACTGCTTTCTATCTTACTTCTATGCGCCCTGCTGACCGGCAGCGCCGCCGCCGTGCAGCTCCCGGCGGAGGACGCGGCGTCCCCCGCTGTGCTCTCCGCCGGAGAGCAGATCACGGGCGCCGGCATCGACGTCAGCCAGTTTCAAGGTGTGATCGATTGGGATACGACGGCGCAGTATATTGACTTCGCCATCATCCGCTGCGGCCGCGGCAGCGACCTGACCGCGCAGGACGACACGAAGTGGGCTGTCAACACCGCCGCATGCGAGCGGCTCGGCATCCCGTACGGCGTGTATCTGTACTCCCTCGCACGGACCGACGCGGACGCACGCAGCGAGGCCGCGCACGCTCTGCGTCTGCTCGACGGCAAACACCCGCAGCTGCCGGTGTACATTGACCTGGAGGACAGCGGCATCCGCGACAACTGCACGAAGGCCGAGGTCCTGCGCCACGTGACCATCTTCTGCGAGACGCTGCAGGCCGCGGGCTATTCGGTCGGCGTTTACGCCAACCGCTACTGGTGGACGACCACGCTGGATGACCCGGCCTATGACCGATGGGACCGCTGGCTCGCCGTCTGGGCAGCCGAGACCGGCTACGGCGGCAGCTACAGCACATGGCAGACCTGCAACACCGGCCGCATCCCCGGCATCCAGGCGAACGTAGACATTGACCTACGGTATGGCGCGTCGCTGCGCGCGGACCACACGCATGATTATCAGATCACGGAGCACATCGCGCTGACGTGCACGGACTTTGGCCGGAACGTCTACACGTGCAGCGGCTGCGGCGCATCCGTGACCCAGCCCCTGCGCCCGCTCGGCGGTGAGCACACCTGGGACGGCGGAACGGTGGTCAAACAGGCGAGCTGTGCGGGCGACGGTGTGCTGCGCTATACGTGCACGCGCTGCGGCACAGCCAGAACGGAGACCATCCCCGCACCGCCCTGCTCCAGCAAAGGCCTGACGGACGTCCCGGCGCCCGACAACTGGGCGCATCCGGGCATTGACTTCTGCGTGCGCGGCGGGCTGATGTCCGGCGTCGGCGGCGGCCGCTTTGCCCCGAAGGCCACGACCACACGCGCGCAGGTCGTGCAGATCCTCTATAATCTTGCGGGCGAGCCGAAGGCCACCGGCACCATGCCGTTTACGGATCTGACACAGGACTGGTACAAGGACGCAGTTCTCTGGGCCTATCAGACCGGCGTCGTAGTCGGGACGAGCGAGACGACCTTCGCGCCCGACGCGCCGGTAACGCGTGAACAGCTCGCCGTTCTGCTCATGGAATATGCAAGTCGGGTCCTGAAGCTGGCGCGCACGTGGACGCCCGCGGACCTGAGCCGCTTCCCGGACAGCGGCAGCGTATCCGGCTGGGCGCGGGACGCGCTGGCGGATGCGGTCGCGCTCGGGCTGATCTCCGGTACGGACGACGGCAGCGGCACTGCCCGGCTGAGTCCGCAGGGCAGCGCCACGCGCGAGCAGACCGCCGCCATCCTGACAGCATTTTGCGAAAACATAAATAAGAAATAATGCAAAAACGGCCCTTCGCACATGCGAAGGGCCGCTTTTTATCCGATAACCGCTTCAGCCGATGCCGCCGAGTGCCGCGCCGGCGACAAGCGCCACGAGCACGCTCGCGCAGTAGACATACTTGCACAGCGGATAGTACCAGCCGCCGATGGGCTTGCGCGCGCCGAGGTTGACGCTCTCGAGCACGAGCTTCTTGCCGCCGATCCAGAAGAACATGACCGCTGCGAGCAGTGCGCCCAGCGGGCAGATATAAATGGACACGACGTCCATCCACTGCGACACGATGGCCTGAATACACAGCGCAACGGCAAGCCCGATCACATGGATCACCGCCGTGGCCGGCACGCGCTTGAGGCCGAACCGCTCCTGCAGGGACGCGACCGGAGCCTCATAGAGGTTGATGATCGACGTGACGCCCGCGAAGGCCACGCAGACGAAAAACACCATCGCCACGATGCGGCCGCCCGCCATACCGTTCATGACATGGACGAGGTAGATGAACATCAGGCCGGGGCCGCCGGCGTCGAGCTGCGCGCCGCCCGCCGCCATGGCGGGAATGATGACGAACGCCGCCAGCAGCGCCGCGATCGTATCAAAGAGCGCCACATTGCGCGCCGAGCTCGGGATGCACTCGCTCCTGCTGAGGTAAGAGCCGTAGATGACGCTGCCGTTGCCCGCAACGGACAGCGAGAAAAACGCCTGACCGAACGCATAGATCCAGACGTAGGGATCGAGCAGGCCCTCGGGCTTGATTGTGAAGATGTACCGATAGCCGTCCGACGTGCCGGGCAGCGTGGCCACATAGATGCCCAGCCCCACAAACAGCAAAAACAAAATCGGCATCATGATCTTATTCGCCTTTTCAATGCCGCCGGCGATGCCGAACGACATGATGACAAAGCTCACCGCGACCGCGACAACGACCCAGACATTCGCGCCCCACGCGCTGGCGGTGGCGTTGAAGCTGCCGACGATTCCGTCCATGTCCTGCCCCATGGCGGACAGGCCGCCGTCAAACGCCAGGAACGTATACTTGAAGATCCAGCCCATGACGCAGGTGTAGCCGATGGCCAGCGCCAGAGAGCCGAGCACCGGGATATAGCCGACCAGTTCGCCGGGCCGGCGCTTGCCCCAGCGCGCCTCGGTGCACATGCCGAAAGCGTCGACCGGCCCCGCGCCGGCTGCGCGGCCGAGCGCGAACTCCCCGATGACGCCAGTGGAGCCGATGAGAATGACAAACAGAAAATACGGCAGCAAGAAGGTCATGCCGCCCCACTTGGACACCAGCGTCGGAAAGCGCCAGATGTTGCCCATGCCGACGGCCGAGCCGATGCAGGCGATGATGAAGCCGCCGCGGCTGCGAAAGCCGTCGCGTTTGCTGACGTTGGCGTCGTTACCCATAATGTTGTTTCCTTTCACGCACTCAGGCACAAATTGGTTTGATTATACCGCAAAAGTGCGCGCGCCGCAACTGTTGTTTACGAATCCCGCTTGACTTCGCAAGCTATCTGCCCAGCCTTTCTCCTAGATCACCATTTCCAGAGCCCCCGCTGCCACGGCCTGCTGCACAAGAGACTGCGCGCGAAAGTATAACTGAGCTGCAGCGAAATTAAAAACGCTGCAGCCCTTTTGATAGTACCTAAACGACACGCCTGATTGCGTGTACATGGAAATTTATTTTTTTGTCTTGTTATACTCGCGAATGCATCTGGGAGCAAGCATCTGGTGCGGCGGACAAATCGTAGTGGGATTCTGGTACGCCGCTTGAGTAAACGCCATCATGTAGTTGCGCAAATCATCCATCGGTACGATCTCATCGACCATGCCTAGTTTCGCCGCAAACTTCGGGCGGGACTTGCTATAATAAGCGTTGATGAGCTCGTTCATGTTCTCAATGATGTCATCCAGCGGCTGGCCAGCCTTGTTCGCCTTGACAAGCTGACGGACATACATCGCCGCAGCTGCCGTCTCACCATGCATGACATAGTATTCGCAGGTGGACGTAGCGAGACTGAACGGATTGTTTTTTTCGCACTGCGGGCCGCCGAGAACATAGTGCGCCGCTGCGCTGCCCTTGCGCAGCGTAATCTCAAGAAACGGCGTTTCACCGTTCTGAATAGAGTAGATCAGCGACTGACCGAGACCGAGAAGCTCTGCCTGCTCTGCAATATCGTCCACATCAATACCGCTGCTGTCCTGAAGCCAGATCATCGGAATCCGGTCTCTCTCGCAGAGCATCACAAACTCACTCATCTTGATGAGGCCCTGACGATAGAGCTTGCCGCCAACACCAACTGCATTCGCACCGCGATACTCAGGATAGTTCATAAAGAACCCCTGCTTATTGGCGACGATACCTACAAGCAAACCATCCAAGCGCGCGATGCCACAGACCACTTCCGGGCCATAGTCAGGCTTGTATTCATCAAACTGGCTCGCGTCGGTAAGGCGGGAGATGACCTGATAAATATCATAGGTGCGCTTAGGATTCATGGGAATGATGCTGTACAGATCATCCGCCGGAAAAGCGGGCTCCATCGGAGGCGCGACCCGGAAAAACTCAAGATCAAAACCCGGAATGTAGCTCATGTATTTGCGCAGTGTATCAGCAACGGAGACATCATCCTCACAGACCTCTCTGAAAAAGCCGGTAACATCATGGTGCGTCTTTACACCGCCGGGCGCTGGCGTTTTGGCGCCTGACTGAGCATGAATGAGTGCCAGCGCACTCTCCTCGTCGACATAGCCCTTGGGATTCATACCGGAGAGGATACCGGCGCCACCGACCGCCATATTGGCGTCTTTCTGTGCGACAAGAACAGCCGGACTGATGGAGTGATAGCCGCCGCCGGCGGGATTCGTGCCGAAAATGCCGACAAGCACCGGAATACCAAGCTGCGCGAGCTCCGCATTGCGATAGAAAGACGCGCCTCCGCCACGACGGCCGGGGAACAGGAGCTCCTGTTGGTCAAGCTCAACGCCGGAGCAGTTGAGCAGATAAATAAGGGGGATGCGCAGTATTTTTGCAGTATCCGCAGCCTTGAGCAGGTTTTCCGCCTGACCGGGAACCCATGCGCCGGCTCGTTTCTTGTTGTCGGATGCCACGACAACAGCCCACTTACCCGCAACGCGGCCAATTCCTTTCACTACGCTGGTTGAGCCGCTTTCGTTGTCGTTGGGGTTATAAAGACTGTTGAGCGGGCACCACGTACCATCGTCAACCAGCGCCTCAATACGCTGCATCGCGGTAAGCTGCCCCTTTTCGTTGAGCGATTCATCGCTGCGTCCGGCAGCCAGTGCGTCCGCTATAAGCTGCTTGATCTCATCTTCAACCTTGAGAATCTCGTCGCGGTTTTCTTCGTTCTCGCCAGCAAGCGGTTTTCCAATTGTGGGCATATCCTGAAAATATCTAGGCATGGAATATCCGTATGTGTTCATAACATTCTCCAATCTGTTTCGTATAAACCGTGTATGATTATCAGACGATACCCTTTTCCTTATATTCTTTGACAATCTCCTCGCTCAGTCCGGCAAACTCACCATATACGGAAACATTGTCCTCGCCAAGTGTGGGGGCCGGCTTTGTGATGCGGGGTTTCGTCTCCATTAGCTTTACCGCATCACCGTTGACGTGCATATCACCGATGACAGGATGGTGGACAATCGGGAACATATTGCGGTCCTTGACAATATGCTCATCCTTGACGATTTGACTCACATCATAGACCGGACCGGAGGGCACGCCATTGGCAAGGCAGCAGTCAACAATCTCGCTGACAGTGTAATCCTTTCCCCATGCTTCAATATCCGTCTTGAGTTCCTCAAAGTGCGCAACTCTCGTCACATTATCAATGTAGCGCACATCACTGATCCACTCCGGCTTCTTCGCAACATCATTTGCGAATTTTTCAAAGAGGTGCTGGTTGCCACATGCAATGATAACGAGCCCGTCTTTTGCCTGATATGCGTTGTATGGTGCAGTAGCGGGATTGGCGTTCCCCTCCCGTTCAGGCACAACGCCGGAATACCAGTATCTTGTAAACACATTTTCAAGACTAACAACAACTGCGTCAACAAGAGACACATCCACTCTCTGACCGTGACCGATAATGGTACGGGCATGGAGCGCCGCGAGGATACCAATCGTAAGATTCAAGCCGCCGAGCATGTCACCCATGGCGTTGCCTGCCTTGATAGGGCCACTCTCCTTGGTGCCAGTCACACTCATAAGTCCGCCCATCGCCTGACCAAGAATGTCATAGCCCGGACGCTGAGAATAACGGCCGTAACAGCCGTAGCCGGAAACTGCGGCATAAATAATCTGATCGTTGACCTCTTTGAGCACGTCGTAACCAATGCCAAGCCTGTCCATAACACCGGGACGATAGTTTTCAACCACTACATCCGCCTTCTTGACCATCTCAAGGAACAGCGCTTTTCCTTCGGGGGCCTTGAGGTTGAGCGTCACGCCTTCCTTGCTGCGGTTGTGCATGGCAAAATATGCGCTCTCGCCGTTAACATACGGACCATATGCACGGCTGTCATCACCGCCCTTTGGATTTTCGATCTTAATGACACGCGCGCCCATATCGCCAAGCATGGATGTGCAGAACGGACCTGCAACAACTCTTGTCAGGTCAAGGATTACTACATCTTCCAATGCGTCATGCGCATTGCCCATAATATTCATAATATATCTCCTTTGAAATTGAAACAATGCCGTTTCCGGTTGAATCGCATTTCAGCGAGGAAAAAAATGTGCACATTTCCTCCTCGCTGTTTTTTACTATCAGCCACCGAAAGTCAACATGAAGAAGCCGGCCGCAACAGCGGAACCGATGACACCGGCCACGTTGGGACCCATTGCGTGCATCAGCAGGAAGTTATGCGGATCGGACTCGGAGCCGACCTTCTGCGCAACACGCGCCGCCATAGGTACGGCAGAGACGCCGGCAGAACCGATCAACGGATTGATCTTGCCGTGCGTGATTACGCACAGCAGCTTGCCCAGCAGCACGCCGCCAACCGTGGAGAACGAGAACGCCACAAGGCCAAGGACAACAATCGCAAGCGTCTGCACCTGGATGAAAGCTTCGCCGTTGGCGGTTGCACCGACGGAAAGGCCGATCATGATGGTGACAATATTGCACAGCGCGTTTTGCGCAGTCTCGCTCAGTCGTTCAACAACACCGGACTCTTTGAAGAGGTTGCCAAGCATCAACATACCGAGCAGCGGTGCGACATCCGGCAGAATGAGCGAGCAGAAGATGGAGACGAAGATCGGGAATACGATTTTCTCCTTCTTACTGACAGGGCGCAGCTGCTTCATTCTGATCTTGCGCTCCTTCTCCGTGGTCAGCAGCTTCATGATAGGCGGCTGGATGAGCGGGATAAGCGCCATGTAGGAGTATGCTGCGATTGCGATCGGGGCGACCAGATTCGGTGCGAGGTTATTGGCACCATATATCGCGGTCGGGCCGTCTGCACCACCAATGATGCCAATCGCCGCCGCCTGCTCCGGCGTGAAGAGGCCGGTAGCATTTGCGATCATAAACGCAATATAGATACCAAACTGCGCTGCCGCACCGAGAATCAGGCTGATTGGGTTTGCGATCAGCGGACCGAAATCGGTCATTGCGCCGATGCACATAAAGATCAGGCAGGGGAAAAGGCTGCTCTTTACACCGCTGTACATGATTCTGATGATGCCGGACTGGTACCATGCACCGCCGTTAACGGTCGCATCGTACATAAGGCCGGCTTCCGGCAGGTTTGCCAGAAGCATACCGAAAGCTATGGGCAACAGCAGAAGCGGCTCAAATTTCTTTTTAATGGCAAGGTAGAGCAAAACACAGGAAACGATGAGCATGACAACCTCACGCCATGTCAGCGCAGCAAATCCTGATTCAGCAAGCAGCTTGCCGAAAGCTTCAATGATTCCCATTTACAGACCTCATTCTCAAAGCGTTACCAGAACGCTTCCGCTTTCCACCATGTCACCCTTTTTGACGTTTACGGCAGACACGACACCGGTAGTCTCAGCCTTGATCTCGATCTCCATCTTCATTGCCTCAAGCATGACGATGACCTGACCCTCTGCAACGGTGTCGCCGACATTTACGCGCACATCCAGGATGCTGCCGGGCATGGGGCTGACAACCGCGCCACCGCTTGCTGCGGGCGCAGGAGCCGGTGCTGCCGCGGCTGCAGGAGCCGCTGCCGGGACGGGCGTCGGCGCCGCTGCCGGAGCAGAAGCGGGAGCCGCTGCCGGAGCAGAAGCGGGAGCCGCTGCGTAAGTAGGCGCCGCCGCATGACCGATGCTGCGGCCGGTGGAAACGCGCTCGATCTCGACTTCATAGGTCTTGCCGTTAACAATTGCTGTGTATTTCATCGTAGTGGTCCTTCCTTTTCTCTAAATCACTGCTGTTTATCCGATGTATCCGGAACGCGCTTTACGGATGTGATCATCAGCTTATCTACGGGTATTCCGGACTCCATACTCAGTGCACCCTGAAGCACCGCAACCACTTCACTCAGATCTTCCTCAACGGGGAGGACTGCCGGTGCGGCAGCTGGTGCAGCCGCGGGTGCAGACACAGGAGCACTCTGCGCACCCGTCAATTTTCCGACTATCTTTGCAATGGCAATAGTCGCCAACGCAAGAACAATCAGTACCGTGAACACAACAGTAAGCCCGGTCAGGGAGATAAGCAGACTTTCTCCGAATGACATTGCTTCCATTCTTTGTTTCATCTCGCTTTCGATTTGCGATTTTCCCGTATCGTGCCCGAATACCAGTCGGCGACGATACGACCAGTCAGCTTTTTGCATGTACAGGATACATTGCATTTTACTTATATGTAAAATCAAAAAATTATCAAAGTCGATTAGTAAATGCTTATAAATAGTCGTAATTGACAATTTATGTGTCCCCTCTCACGCTGTCTTTGGCAGTTTGTTTTCCTGTTTATAAACTGAATATGGACAAATCATGCACGACATATGAACGGCGCCCCGGACTTTTATCTCTGTCCGGGGCGCCGTTGGTTCTTCTTGTCTCATTATGTCAATGAAATGTCTGCAAAATCTATCAACTTCTGCTTTGCCCAGTCGATAAACTGCAATGCCTTCTCCTCGTTATTCTTAAGGTAAGACACATACATATTTTTTGTAAAAAGCGATTCCTCCTCAATCGGTATGAGTTTGCGATTCATCGGGATGTAGTCAAACTGCGCCTGCAATGTGGTGATAAAGTACAGAAAATCAAAATCTTTCTGCAGCTTTTTGATGATCTCATAGTTGACGCGCTGAGCAATATTCATTTGCACTCCCTTGGCTTTTGCCAGTGCATCCAGCTCATCCGAAAACTCGCCATGCTTGCTGAGGCGGAAAAATTTCTGCCCTGAAAGGTCCTCTATTCTTAGTAATTTATGCGAGGCGAGCGGATTGTTGAACGGCACAGACACCATAAGTTTGTTGCGGAAAAAATTCGCGCTGATCAGCCTTTGATTTCCGGTGTCACACTTCAGACTCGAGATTGCAATGTCATAAATCTCGTTTTGCAGAAAGTGCGGTATCATTTTTTCCTCAACCTCGTTTATGGTTATCGGAATATTTGGGTTATCCGCGCTGAAAGCAGGCAGGACATAATCCGCGATATATGCCGAGGAATAGCAGAAATGCAGCGCATCACTGTCCTGATGCGGAGCACGGAATTTTTCCAACAGCGCATCGTAATCGGCCAATGTCCGCTTGGCAAAATTATAGAAGTCTTTTCCGAGATGATTGAGATATATATTTCTGCCCTTCCGGTCAAACAATGGTAACCCCAACTCTTTTTCAACATTTTTCAGCACCATACTGAGCGCTGGCTGTGTGATAAAAAGCGCTTTTGATGCCAGTGTTATGTTTTCATATTCTGCCAAGATGCAGAATTGTCGCAACTGTTGAATTGTCATAGTAACCCCTGATCCATAAGCTCCGGCTTATCGTTCTTTGTTAAATAATTATTTTACTTCTCGCATTGTCAATACTATAACTAAGGCATACCAGTCGCCAGTCTGAACCAGTCAGAAAATAAATCCTTTTATATATTCACGGAAAGAGGTGAAATAGTCAAGAGTTTTTTGCAAAACGTTTGCAAAACGATAGTATAATAGTATTTTTTGCGGAGCCTTATAATCATAGCTGCACAAAACACGCACGGATATTCTGCGTGAGTCATGCAGCAACGGTTTCAAAGGCGACAGAATGGAAACGGCCATATACGTGCCAGGAAACCTGTGCACGGTAAAAAAGAAAAGGAGAATTCCTAACATGACACCGCAGATCATCACAACACTCGTCATTATCGCGGCAATGTTCGCACTGATGCTACTCAACAAGTTCCCGCTCGCAGTTACCATGACGCTCGCTGGCGTGGCACTCTGGATCACAGGAATCGTTGAGCCAGCAAAACTCTACTCCAGCTTTGGTGGATCTACCATCATTTTCCTCATTGGTATGTCCATCGAAGTTTACGCACTTGAGGCGACCGGCCTTGTTGACATGGCAGCCGCCAAAATATTCAGAGGAAAAGTTGTCGAAAAAGAGCGCATCGCCGTTTTCGTAACGTGCTTATTCTCCGGCATCATCACCGGCTTCATCTCCAACACTGCGCTCGTTGTTCTTATGATCCCCGTTCTTGCCGGCGCAGCCGTCAAGTCCTGCGGTAAACTTCACCCCAAATACCTACTGATGGGTGTTGCCGTCGAGGCAACCGTCGGCGAATCCATTTCTCTCATTGGCGGCGCTCCCAACCTTGCTGCACAAGGCCACTTGAGGCTGCGGGCGTGGAAACCATGGGCTTTTTCTCTGCAGCTCCTCTGACGCTCGTTCTTGTCGTCATCACCGCTTTTTATTTTGCAACCATCGGCTACAATATCCTTGTCAAGACCTGCAAGTTCGATGATCCCCTGGCCGCCGGTCAGCTCGATGCACCCAAAGATGCGCCTTCCGCTCCTCTGTGGAAGCAGCTTGTCGCGATCGGCGTTCTGGTCGGCTCCATCGTGTGCTTCATCCTCAAGGTTGCCGATAACCAGGTCATTACCTTCATCGGCTGCATCATTCTCTGGATCACCGGCACGGTCCCCGTGGTTCCCTCTCTCAAGAACGTGGATTGGAACACCATGTGGAATCTGAACTTCTGCCTCGTTGTCGCTTCTGCAGTCAACACCTCCGGTACCGGCACGTGGGTTGCAAACGGCATCCTCAAGATCCTTGGCGACAACGCAAACTACACCACCATCATTCTCTGCGTTGCTGCAATCGGCGGAATCTTGACCCAGTTCATGTCTAACACCGCTACTAACGCAATGTTCACGCCTATCTGCATCTCTCTCGCACAAGGCATCGGCGTAAGCCCGCTTGCGATCGTGATCCCCGCACTGGTCATGGTCAACAATGCAGTCATCTCCCCCATCGGCAGCCCCTGCATGACCGTCTCTCTCGCCGGCGGCTACCGCCCGAAAGATTACCTTGTTGTGGGTCTGCCCCTGCTGATTATTCTTATCCCGTTCACTGTCTTGGCTTCTCTGCTATTCTACGCAGTGTAAGCTGGCACAGTAATTACACACAAAGCACCAATATCTCTCAGGCTGCTTATCCGGCCTGGGAGATACGGCGTATCGGCATCTTTATGTTAAAGATTTATCTTATAAATACTGCCGTGCCGGAATACAGCCGTAAAACTGCTATATTGGAGAAAAAATTATGCTCATCAAATTTACTGAAGAACAATCCATGATCCGTGATATGGTAAAGGAATTCACAGAGAAAGAGGTTGCCCCTCGAGACAAATGGATGGACGAAAACGGCTTTGACTGGAGCGTATACAACAAACTCTGCGAAACCGGACTTGTCGGTGTGCACTTCCCAGAAGAGTACGGCGGAGCAGGCTGCGATGCCGTTACCAGCACCATCGTCATTCACGAGCTTGCCAAGGGCAGCGCAAGCATAGCTCTGGCACTCGATATCAGCTGGGTCGCCTCCGACATGATTCTGCACAACGGTACTCCCGAGCAGAAAGCAAAATACCTTCCTCTCGCCGCAGAGGGCAAAATCTTCGCGTTTGGTCTTACCGAGGCAAGCGCCGGCTCTGACGCTGCGCGCATACAGACTACCGCCGTCAAGGCGGATGACGGCAGCTGGGTACTCAACGGCGGCAAGTCCTGGATCACAAACTCCGGCGTTGCAGACTACTACATCATCATGGCAATTACCGACCGCAGCAAAGGCGCGAAAGGTATTTCCGCGTTCATCATGCCCAAGGAGACAGACGGGCTCATCATCGGCAAGCATGAGGACAAAATGGGTATGCGCGGCACCAGCACCTGTGAACTGTCCTTTGACAATATGCGTCTCCCGGCGGATGCCCTGCTTTCCACCGAGGGCATGGGCTTCAAGATTGCCATGCAGGGGCTTGACGGCGGGCGCATCAGCGTTGCCGCAATTTCCTGCGGTCTCTCCGAACATGCATTTGAGGTCGCAAAGGCATACGCTAACGAGCGTGTCACCTTTGGCAAGCCCATCACAAAGCACCAGGGCATTCAGTTCAAGTTTGCCGATATGGCCACCGACATCGTCGCGATGCAGATGATGGTTTACAATGCAGCAGAAGCAAAGGCCTCCGGCAAGCGTCATACGCTTGAAGCCGCAGAGGCAAAGCTGTTCTGCTCCTCCCGCTGCACTCAGATTTGCCTCGAGGCGCTTCAGATCCTCGGCGGCAACGGCTACAGCAAGGAATTCCATGTTGAGCGCTTCGTGAGAGATGCCAAACTCTTGGAGATCGGCGAAGGCACCAGTGAGATCCTGCGCATGGTCATCGGTGGCACAGTCCTCGGCAAGTAAAACTGTTCTATATTTTGGAGATTTGATATGAAAACACTCGTATTTGTAAAGCAGGTTCCCAATACGGACGACGTTAAGTTGGACCCCAAAACCGGTAACCTGCAGCGTGATGGCGTGACGAGCATCCTCAACCCCCTTGATGCAAATGCTATTGAATGCGCATTACAGCTCAAAGAGAAGTTCGGCGGCACGGTCGCTGCAGTCACCATGGGTCCTCCCCAGGCGGAAGATGTGCTAAAAAAGGCGCTCGCGCTCGGCTGCGACGAGGCATATCTGCTGTCAGACCGCGCTTTCGGCGGTGCAGATACGCTTGCAACTTCCTACACCCTCGCAAAAGCTGCGGAAAAAATCGGAAATTACGACTTGCTGCTGTTCGGCAAGCACGCCGTTGACGGCGACACCGCGCAGACCGGACCCGCGACTGCGGCTTTCCTCGGTCTGCCGCAGATCACGCTTGCATCCAGTCTCTCCATTGAAGATGGTTGGGTCGTTTGTGACCGCGTGCTTGAAAACACCGTAGAGCGTGTTCGCGCAAAGCTGCCCGCAGTCGTCACCGTGTGCGATGGCATCAACACACCGCGCTATCCCACCCCGAAAAACATCATGAAATGCCTGAAGAAGCCGCGCCATATCTGGAATGCCACTGAACTTGATGCCGACATATCCATGACCGGCGTGAAAGGCTCCCCTTCTTCCACGAAGAAGGTATTTGAGCCCGAAAAGCGCGCACTCAGAACCGTGTACTTTGATGGTACTGCCGACGAGATCGCGGTGAAGTTTGTCGACATGCTGGAGCATGAGCACGTACTGTGAGGAGGCATTGAAATGACAAAAGAAAACTATAAGGGCATCTGGATCTTTGCCGAGCAGCAAAATGGAACGCTCACTTCCGTGACACTCGAACTTCTGGCCAAGGCGCAGGAACTCAAGGCATACAACGGCGAGGACATTACTGCCGTACTTCTCGGCAGCGGTGTTGCCTCGCTCGCACCCGATCTCATTGCCCACGGGGCCGATCAGGTCATCATTGCAGAGCATGAGAATCTTGCAGTCTACAACGCACGACCTTATCAGCAAGCGCTTACACAGCTTGCGCAGAAGTATAATCCCTCTATTATCCTCTACGGTGCAACGGCACTCGGACGTGACCTTGCACCGCGTATGATGGTTTCACTCAAGACTGGTCTTACTGCGGACGCAATCGATCTCGGCTATGACGAAGACGGTGTGTTCTACCAGACGACCCCTGCATACGGCGGAAAGATTCTGGCGCACATTGTTATCCTTGAAAAGCGCCCGCAGATGGCAACCGTGCGCCCCATGATGTTCTCTCCGCTGAAAGCCGATACTTCGAGAAAAGGGCACGTGATCACCGAGAGCGTTGTTGTCGACCGCGAAGACTGCTATGAGGTCATTTCCACCATGAAGAAGGACAGCTCCGGCACGGCGATCGATCAGGCCGAGCTGCTTGTGAGCGGCGGGCGTGGCATCAAGTCCGAGGCCGATTTTCGTACTCTCGGCGATCTGGCGGCACTGCTTGGCGGTCAAGTTGCAGCTTCTCGCCCCCCGGTGGACATGGGATGGCTTCCGCACAACCAGCAGATCGGTCAGTCAGGCACCGCAGTAAAGCCCGACCACATTATCAACGTCGGTATTTCCGGCTCCGTACAGTACGAAGTAGGTATGCAGAACAGCGGCTGCATTATCAGCATCAATCACAACCCAGATGCGCCGATCTTTTCCATCTCAAATTACGGTGTCGTCGGTGACTACAGATCCGTGATTCCTGCAATCATTGCCGAAATCAAAAAGCGCAGCAAGTAACTGATTCACATCCGCTTTTTATTAAAGCCGAAATTCTTTCACGCAAATGGAGCTGTAACGCAGTAAAATCGCTACAGCTCCATTACCATTATAATGGTGCACTCGCGAGCACACAGCATGGGAGGCCGCCATACCTTTTTATTCGAGCTGAATAAGTTGCTGCGGGATTTTCTGCGCTCCACAGAAAGGAAGCGAGGTCAAAGGCAAAGTATGCGGTAATCTATCGTCGCCGGGACGCGCTTGAGACCAAGCTTTTCCTGCAGCGCCGCAATCGTGTCAAAAAGCGCAACGTTGCGCGCAGCGCTCGGAATGCACTCATTCTTACTCAGATATGAGCCGTAGATCACGTTGCCGTTGCCCGCGACGGACAGCGAGAAAAACGCCTGACCGAACGCATAGATCCAGACGTAGGGATCGAGCAGGCCCTCGGGCTTGATTGTGAAGATGTACCGATAGCCGTCCGACGTGCCGGGCAGCGTGGCCACATAGATGCCCAGCCCCACAAACAGCAAAAACAAAATCGGCATCATGATCTTATTCGCCTTTTCAATGCCGCCGGAGAATACCGCACGAAAAGGGCCTCACTCCCCCGGCAGGCCAAGCACGAGCGCTTCCGCTTCCAGATAATTGCGCGCCCGCTCCGGAACGCAATGCAAAAACTCCTGAAAAATGGCCTCATCACTGTACTGGAAATACTGCACGTGCGCAAAGTCGTTCTTGTGGAACCAGAAGAAATTCTCTTTTTCTTTCTGGGAAAGGACGCGCGTGGAGCAATATACGACCGCGGCCGAGGTACTCCAGTTGACCGGGACCTGCACGATCTCAAACTCGACACAGTCGGTCCACAAAAGCCGGTATGTGTTTTTTCTCCAGTAGGTAGTCATGCCATCTGTATCCACGGTATATGCGGCCGAAAACGCGCCCTTCAAGACCATATAAAGGGACAAAAATAAACCAATTAAACTTGAAGCAAAAAAAGTATAACACCTATAAGACTTAAGCCACGCAGACTAGCAATATCCTCCTGCATATACACTACGAGAAACCACATGACAAAAGCAATTCCAACCAAGAAAAAAATACTCGTAAATCCAAAAAGCCCGGTGTAGAAAGCGGAAACTTTTCGTTTTTTCATTTCCGGCCGCGCATTCTCGCGGCGGCTGTCCTCGCCCGCCTGCTGCATGCGTTCCCCTCCTCTCTGCGACACATTCCTGCGCTAGTATACCACAGCATTTGCGCATTTTCTACAGCCGCGCACCGGCGCATACGCCCGGCGATTCGATTTTTCGTTCCCAACGCGCGGGTTTTGTGCTATACTGGCGGCACACGACCGCCGCGCGGCACGCGCATGCGGCGAAAAATAACGAGGGAGAATTTTTTATGAAGGTCACCAAACACCGCCTCTGGCTCTGCGCGCTGCTCATCTGCATGGTGCTCTCCGTGCTTGCCGGGATCGCCGCGCCGCCAGCCATAGCAGCAAACATCTCCAGCACCGACTGGATGGAAACGGTGCCCGACGAGACCAAGCTCAGCAATATGTCCATCCCCGGCACGCACGACAGCTGCACGCAGTATGTGGACATGCGCTACATCTTCCAGTGCCAGGACGCGAGCGTCGCCACGCAGCTGATCTACGGCTACCGCTATCTCGATATGCGTCTGGTGCTCGAAAAGCGCTCCGGTCAGGAGACGCTCGTGCTCAAGCACAACATCGCCAGATGCAAGGTCTCCGACTCCCCGTTTTCCAGAACGCTCACGCTGGCTGACGTGCTCAAAGACGTCTACGCCTTCCTTGACGAGCATCCGAGCGAAACGGTCATTCTGTGCATGAAGGCCGAAAACAGCAAGGACGACGTTGCGGACGTTCAGAGCGTTCTATATGAAGCGATCAGCCGGGAGCCGGACCGCTGGTACCTGGAAAACGAGATCCCGACGCTGGGCGAGGTGCGCGGCAAGGCCGTGCTCGCCACGCGGTTTGACGACAAGCTGGCGGTCGGCAGCGAGCGCTGCGGGCTGTACTTTGGCTGGGCCGATCAGGGCGACCGCACGGTGCTGGCAGACCCCACTGCGAGTTCCGCGATCAACGGCAGCGAAACGCTGTGCGTGCAGGACCGCTATAACTATGACACCGACGACAAAATCAACGCCATCCGCACCTGTCTGGACAACAGTCAGGCGGACGAGGACACGTTTTTCCTGAACTTCACGTCCACGAGCGGCAGTGGGAAAGTGGGCCACCCGAAGGAATACGCCAAGCACATCAACCTCGACCTCTACGATTATGACTGGCAGGCCGGAACGGCCTACGGCATCGTCATCGTGGACTTCGCGCCGAAAAAAATTGCAGAGAAGATCTTCCAGACGAACTTCCAGCCCGCGCAGTAACGAGCGCATCCTACCGATCAAAAAAGCCCTTTGCGTGCGAATGTGTTGCACGCAAAGGGCTTTTTGCATGGTTATGGAATTTAATACAGCTTCGCGCCGGCCGGGATGTGGGGATCGACCATGAGCAGGTGCAGCTTTTCCTCGCCGTTTTCGTGGTGCACGGCGGAGATCAGCATGCCGCAGGACTCGATGCCCATCATGGGCCGCGGCGGGAGGTTCGTGATGGCGATGCAGGTCTTGCCCACGAGCGCTTCCGGCTCGTAATAGGCATGAATGCCGGAGAGGATCACGCGGTCCGTGCCGGTGCCGTCGTCGAGTGTGAACTTCAGGAGCTTCTTCGACTTCTTCACGGCCTCGCACGCCTTGACCTTCACAGCGCGGAAATCGGACTTGGAGAACGTCTCGAAGTCCACAAAATCCTGGAACAGCGGCTCGATCTGCACGTTGGAAAAGTCGATCTTCTCCTCAACGACCGGCGCTGCGGGCGCGGCTGTGGCGGGCTTATCCGCAGCCGTTTCGGGCTTCTTGTCCGTATCCAGCGGCTTCATGGTCGGGAACAGGATCACGTCGCGGATGGAGCTTGCGCCGCACAGCAGCATGGCGCAGCGGTCAATGCCGAAGCCCAGACCGCCGGTGGGCGGCATGCCGTATTCGAGCGCCATGACGAAATCCTCGTCCATCATGTTGGCCTCTTCGTCGCCGTGGGCACGCTTTTCGGCCTGCGCCTTGAAGCGCTGGTACTGGTCGATGGGGTCGTTGAGCTCGGAGAAGGCGTTGCCCATCTCGCAGCCGCAGATAAACATCTCATAGCGCTCGGTGAGCGCGGGCTGCTCGGGGCTGCGCTTGGCCAGCGGGCTGACCTCCACGGGGTACATGGTGATGAACGTCGGCTGAATGAGCGTGGACTCGACCTTCTGGTCAAACGTCTCATAGAGCGCGTTGCCCCACGTATGGGCGACATTCTCCATGTCCACGCCCACGCTCTTGGCGAGGGCGACCGCCGCGTCCGCGTCGCCAATAATGGCCATAAAGTCGGCCCCCGTGACGTCCTTGACAGCGTCGGCCATGGTCACGCGGCGCCAGCTCGGCGTGAGGTCCACGTCGTGGCCCAGCCATTGGAGCTGATACGTGCCAAGGATCTCCTTGGCCGCGCCGGAGAGGATGCCCTCGAGAATATCCATCATGCCGTCAAGGTTGGTGTAGGCCTGATAGAGCTCGCAGGTCGTGAACTCCGGGTTGTGCTTGGTGTCCATGCCCTCGTTGCGGAAGATGCGGCCGACCTCGTACACGCGCTCAATACCGCCGACAATCAGGCGCTTGAGGTGCAGCTCGGTCGCGATGCGCATATACATATCAATATCGAGCGTGTTGTGGTGCGTGATGAACGGGCGCGCCGTCGCGCCGCCGGCGATGGGGCTGAGCACGGGGGTCTCGACCTCCATGAAGCCCAGACCGTCCAGATAGCGGCGCAGGTAGGCCACGAACTGGCTGCGGATCTGGAAATTGCGCTTGCTCTCGGGGTTCATGATGAGATCCACGTAGCGCTGGCGGTAGCGCAGCTCCGTGTTCGTCATGCCGTGGAACTTCTCCGGCAGCGGGCGCAGGGACTTGCTGAGCAGCGTGACCTGCTGCACGTGGATGGAGATCTCCCCCGTCTTGGTCTTGAAGGCGTAACCGCTCACGCCGATGATGTCGCCGATGTCATACTTACGGAAATCGGCAAACTCCTGCTCCGTCACGGCATCCTTGCGGACGTAGAGCTGGATCTGGCCGCGGTCGTCCTGAATGTCGCAGAAGATGGCCTTGCCCATGCCGCGCTTGGACATGATGCGGCCGGCGGCCTGCAGCGTTTTGCCGTCATAGGCATCAAAATCGTTCTTGATGTCGGCCGAATAGGCGCTGCGCGCAAAACGTGTCTGCGTGAAGGGGTCGCGCCCGGCATCCTGCAGCGCCTTGAGCTTGTCACGGCGCACCTGAAGGATCTCGGACAGGGACGGCTCTGCCGCCGCCTGCTGGTTCTTTCTCTCTTCGTTCATGATGGACTCCTCAGTCTTCGTTTTCGACGGCGATGATCTTGAACTGCAGCTCACCGACCGGGGCTGCGACCGTGACGGTCTCGCCGACTTTGTGGCCCTTGAGCGCAAAGCCGAACGGGCTGTCGTCCGAAATGCAGCCTTCCATGGGGTTGGCCTCCTGCGAGCCGACAATGGTGTACTCCTCTTCCACGTCCTCATCGACATCGAGCACGCGCACGCGGCTGCCGATGGTCACGACGTCCGCCGCGACTTCGACCTTCTCCACGACCTCGGCGTTCTCGATCAGGTCCGTGATCTCGGCAATACGGGAATAGAGCTTGCCCTGCTCCGTCTTGGCCTCGTCGTACTCGCTGTTTTCCGACAGGTCACCGAACGAGCGCGCCTCCTTGATGAGCTCCGCGACTTCCTTCTCGCGGGTCGTCTCGAGGTAATGCAGTTCTTCCTTGAGCGTGTCCAGACGCTCCTGACTCATCTTATATCTGCTGTCGATCGCCATAATCCGTCTCCTTATATCATTGAAATTTTCGTGTATACGATTTTGATTCAGCGCAGCGCGGCGATGGCCGCCTCGAGCTGCACATCGACCTCGCTGTCCGCGGCCGGGGCCACGACGATATCCGGCACAAGGCCGCCCTGCTCGGACAGGTCCACGCGGTTGGGCGTGAGATATTTCCGGCTCGAGATGTGCACGGCGCTGCCGTCCGGGAGCGCGATGGTCGTCTGGCTGCGGCCCTTACCGGTCGTGTTCTGACCGACGATGGTCGCCCAGTCATACTCCTGCAGCGCGGCCGCGAAAAACTCCGCCGCACTGTAGGTATTGCCGTTGACGATGACCGCCATCGGCACCTTGACGCAGACGCTGTCGCTCTGCGTGACGGTCTCTTTCCCGTTGCCGTCGACGCTCACGAACAGGTCGCCCTGCGGCAGCAGGTGGTCCAGGATCGTGATGAGCTCCGAGAGCAGGCCGCCGGGGTTATCGCGCAGGTCGAACACGAGCGACTTTGCGCCGAGGTCGAGCAGCTTATCGACCGCCTGCACGGCACGGCTGCCGCCGCCGGTCTCAAAGTTGCGGATCTGGATATAGCCGACGCCGTTGTCCATGAGCTTATACGTCACGGGGTCGGTATAAATGACCGTGCAGTCGAGTGTGACGGTCTGGCTCTTGCCGGCAGAATCCTGGATGGTGAGCTTGAGCGTCTTGTTGAGCTTGGCGCGGATGGTGCTCTGCACGTCCGAGAGCGTCTTGCCCGTGACATCCTCCCCGTCGATCGCCATGATGATGTCGCCCTGCTTGAGGCCGGCTTTTGCCGCGGGCGAATCGCTCGTCACCGCCGTGATGCGAAAGCCCTTCGTCTTATCGTCGAGCTGGATCGTCACGCCGATGCCGGCGTACTCATTGTTGGAGTACATCTGGTAGGCCTTGTATTCCTCGGCCGTCATGTAATAGCTCCATTTGTCGCCGATGGCGCTGATGATCGCGCTCGACGAAGCGTCGCTGATGGCCGTGTCGTCCGCGTCGCCGATATAGTCTTTGTCCACGACCTGCTTGACCTGCGCAAACTTCAGCGCGAGCTTATAGTTGCTGCTGCCGCCGAATTTGCCGACGAAGATCATCGACGTAACCAGTGCGGTCACCAGAATGCAGATCACACAGGCAAGAATACTCGCCTTCCAGCCGCGTATTCTGCCGCTTTTTCTGCGGGCGGGCACTTTTTCCGGTGCCTGTTCCTGTGGCTTGTGTTCGTCCATGCTATCCCTCCGGATCCATTTGCTGCCCGCAGCGGGCAGTCCCCAATGCAGCAGACGAGCCGGGCAGCCATTTTCCGGCCGCCCGGCAGTTTCATTCAGTCAAAATATGTCCGATCAGCTCGCATAGTTGAGCGGGTTCTGGCGCACGCCGTTGACCGTGACTTCCCAGTGCAGATGCGGGCCAGTGGAGTTGCCGGTCGAGCCGACATAGCCGATCGTCTGACCCTTGGAGACCTTCTGACCGACGGACACCGCGATGGAGCTCATATGGCCGTAGAGCGTGGTGATGCCATTGCCATGGTTGATGACAACGCAGTTGCCGTAACCGGACACGGAGCCGGCCGTGATAATCGTACCGCCGTCGGCCGCGACAATGGTCGCGCCGTAGCTCGCGCCGATGTCCACGCCGGAGTGATACTTCTGCGTATGATAAATCGGGTGGTAGCGCCAGCCGAACTGCGAGGTGATGTAGTGGCAGGACGGGCACGGCCACATCATGGTGCCGGTGGAACCGTTGGCTTTGCCCGGGTCATAGCCGGGGTTGTTGTTCTTGTTCGCTTCCTCCTGGCGGCGCAGCTCCTCGACCTGCTTGTCGATCTGCGACTGCACGTTCTTCTGCTGCTGCTCATACTGATCGTAGACGCTCTTATAGGCGTTGATATCCGATTCCAGGCCGGCGAGCAGCGCATTGGCCTCCGCGACCTTCTGCTGCAGCGCGACCTGCTTGGTCTCAAGCTCCGACTGCTTATCCTGCAGCTCGGTGCGGGCATCCTCGAGCTCCGCCTTGACGGTCTCAACCTTTTCGCGGGCAGCCGTCATGTCGGCCTGCACCTGCTTATTATATGCAATGACCTCACCGACCATGTCCATGCGGGCAAGGAGGTCGGACAGGCTGGTCGCCTCGAGCAGGATGGCGATGTAGGACATCTGGCCGTACTCCTCGAGGTGGCGCACACAGCTGCGGAAGCGGACCGTCTGGGCCTCTTCTTCCTGCTTGGCAGCCTCGAGCTCAACGCCCTTGTCCTCGATCTGCTGGTCATAGGCCGTGATCTGCTCCTTGACGAGCACGATCTCCTGCTCGGCCAGATCGTTTTCCCGATCGAGCGCGGCCTTCTGATCCACCACGCTGGCTTTCTTGGAGCGCAGGTTGTTGATGGTCTTCTGCTGCTCTTTCTGCTTGGCCTGCAGCTCTTTGCGCTGCTGCGTAAGCTGGTTGATCTCCGACTGAGACGCCGCGCTGGCGTTGGTCGGGATCAGCGCCGTCATGAGCGAGATGACAAAGATCAGCGCGAGCAGCACACAAATGACGGATCGAACGACTTTGCGGTTCATCTTCATTCGATTTCCTCCTTAGACTTTCAGATAGTTGCGAATGGCCGTGAGGCCGCCGAACACGCCGACGAGCACACCCACGCCGAGGAACACCAGCAGCAGCGGCAGCGACACGGATGCAAACGGGAGCACCGTGATGATGCCGGCCGCCATGGTGGACATGATCTTGCTGACGATCAGGCTGTAGAGTCCCCACTGGAGCAGGAACGCAATCAGGCCGCCGACCAGGCCGAGCACAAGGCCCTCGACCACGAACGGCAGACGGATGAAGCCATTCGTCGCACCGACCATCTTCATGATGGCGATCTCTTCACGCCGGCCGAACGTGGCCAGCTTGATGGTGTTGGTCATGATAAACAGGGACACCGCAATGAGGATCACGATCAAAACGACGGAGACAACGCTCACAATGTTCCGGAACGTGATGAAGTTTTCCGCGTAGTCCAGGTGCGCCGTGACATCGGCGATGCCGTCCACATTTTTCAGCGCGGCCTGCGTGTCCTTCATGAGCGACAAGTCGTCAAGCGTCACAACGTAGCGGTGGCGAAAGACCGACGCGTCAATGTTGTCAAAGAGGTCGGAGTCATACTCGGCCTCGAACGTCTGCATGGCCTGCTCGCGCGTGACGAACTCGACCGAGGCGACATTCGCCACCGCAGCGACCTTAGGCTCGATGGCCCGGGCCTCGTCCTCCGTGAGCGTCTCATCGACGTAGGCGATGACCTCGTTCTGGTTTTGCAGGCGGTCGATGTTCGCGTCAATGTTGAGCGTCAGCAGCGAGAAGCTGCCCATGATGAGCAGGCACGCGATGATGATCGTGATCGACGCGAAGGACATGAAACCGTGCGTGAAGATGTTTTTCACGCCCTGCGCCATCAGATAGTTGAATCTATTCAGCTTCATATCCGTAGTACCCGTCCAATCCGTCACTGATGACTCTTCCGGCGTCGATGGAGATGACGCGCTTGGAAAAAGCGTCGACCAGTTCCTTTTCGTGCGTCACCACGAGGACCGTGGTGCCGAGCTCGTTGATCTTCTCCAGCAGCAGCATCAGCTCCAGGCTGCGCACCGGGTCGAGGTTGCCGGTCGGCTCGTCCGCGATGATCATGCGCGGATTGTTCACGAGCGCGCGGGCGATGGCCACGCGCTGCTGCTCGCCGCCGGAAAGCTCCGCCGGGAAGCGCTTTTCCCGGTCGGCCAGGCCGACCAGCTCGAGCACCTGCGGCACGCGGCGGCGGATCTCCTTATTGGACGCCCCCACCACACGCATGGCAAACGCAACGTTTTCATACACCGTCATCTTGTCGATCAGGCGAAAATCCTGAAAAATGACGCCCAGTGTCCGGCGCAGCTTCGGCAGCTTGCGGCGCTTGATGCCCTGCATGTCAAAGCCGTTGACCGTGATCTGTCCGGATGTGGGGCTCAGCTCGCCGGTGATCAGCTTGATGATCGTCGTCTTGCCGGAGCCGGACGGTCCGACCAGAAACACAAACTCGCCCTCATTGATCGTAAACGAGATACCGTTGAGGGCCGCAGCCTCCGTGTTTCCGTAGACCATCTTCACATCGTTCATTTGAACCATAAGATGTCCTCCAATATGTTGGGCTTACGCCCGCCCGGGTAAGTGCTCAGAACTTGGCGGTGTTCTGAGAGTCGAGGTATTTCTTTACCATGACCGCGACCTTGAAGAGGATCGCATCCTCAAACTCGCGCAGATCCAGGCCCGTGATCTTCTTGACTTTCTCCAACCGGTATACCAAAGTGTTTCGATGGACATAGAGCTTGCGCGCCGTCTCCGAAACGTTGAGGTTGTTCTCAAAGAAGCGATTGATCGTGTCGAGCGTGTCCTCATCGAGCGCCTCGATGGGGTTTTTCTTGAACGCTTCGGACAGGAACATCTCGCACAGCGTCGTCGGCAGCTGATAAATGATGCGGCCGATGCCGAGGTTATCGTAATGAATGACCGGCTTCTCGTTTTCAAACACCTTGCCGACCTCGATGGCGACCTGCGCCTCCTTGTAGCGGTCAGCCAGCTCGCGCAGGTGGTTGGCCGTCGTGCCGATGCCGATGACCGTCTGCACGTGCAGCTCGGTGTGCACGGCGCGCTCAATGCTCTCGGCCAGCGCGCAGATATCCTCTGAGGTCTCGTCCGGTGTCATTTCCTTGATGACGACGATGTCCGACTCGCTCACGCTGAGCACAAAATCATGCTGCCGGTCCGGGAACATGTTCTGGATCAGCTCGAGCACGGCGATATCCGTCACGTTCACCTGACGCACCAGCAGCACGGCGCGCGGCACGTCGGTGGTAAAATGCAGCTCCTTGGCGCGCACATACACGTCGCCGGGGAGAATGTTGTCCGAAATGATGTTTTTGACGAAAGCAGCCTTGTTGTGCTTTTCCTCAAAGTTTGTGCTGGCCTCCGTCATGCCGACGGCTGCGAGAATGCAGATGCTGCGTGCCGTCTGGTCATTGCCCTCGACGAACACGGCATACTCAAAGCGTGCCGTGCTGGCAGACAGGATCTTATACGTGCGCGTGTCCGTTGCAAACAGCTGCTCCTGCACTTCGCCCACTGCGGCCTGAAAGTCATCCAGACGCGAGCCGATCATCGAAAGCTCACTGCAGGCAATGACAAACCCCTGCTCGTCCACGACACCGATGCAGCGCGTGGTGGCGTCTTTCATCTGAACGATCACGCCCTGAAAAATTCTGCTCGACATATCTTTTCCTCCTACGAACGGCCGCCGCAGTCTCCCACAGCACCTACCAATTTCCTACTTTACATAATAGCCGATTTATGTGCATTTTTCAATAGAAAAATGGTCGTTTTTTGTGAATAATTTTCGAAATTTCGTGAGTTAGTCGGATAATTTCCCGAACTTTTGTAAATTATCACGAAGTTGGCAGCAAAAAAACGAGCATTGCCTCTTCCGGGCTCAGTTCCCGGTAAGCGCCCGGGGACAGCGCGGGATCGAGCGTCAGCGCCCCGATCGACAGGCGGTGCAGCTGCAAAACGGGCGTCCCGCAGCCGGCGAGCATCCGCTTGACCATGTGGTATTTCCCCTCATAAACCGTGACGCGGCAGCCCCCCTGCTCCGGCAGGAGCTCCAGCCGGGCGGGCAGGCACTGCGTCCCGTCGCCGAGGACAACGCCCTGCGCAAAGCGCTCTGCATCCGCATCCGTCGGCTGCCCGTCCGTGCGCGCGAAATAGACCTTCGGCACATGCTTTTTCGGCGTGATGATGCGGTGGACATAGTCCCCGTCGTCCGTGACGAGCAGCAGACCGGTCGTGTCCTTATCGAGCCGACCGGCGGGCACGAGCCCGAAGCGCCGCAGCTCCGGCGGGAACAGGTCAAGCACCGTCGGCTGGCTGCGGTCGGCCGTCGCGGTGAGGACGCCGGCGGGTTTGTGGAGCATGTAGTAATGATATGTCTGATAACGCAGGGGCTGGCCGCGCAGACAGACGACCGCCGTTTCCGCGATCTTCTGCTCCGGTGCGCGGGCGGGCACGCCGTCGACCGTGACCTCGCCGCGGCGGATATACGCCTTGGCCTCGCGCCGGGAAGCGGCGCCGGTATCGGCCAGATATTTGTCCAGACGGATCACGCGCGCCCCTCCTTTGCGGACATTTGGCTTTATTATAACATATCCGGCGGCAAATTTGAATAGGCTTGTTCCGAGGTGTGGTTATGAAGCTCAAATCCTTTCACTGGACAAGACGGACCGTCGTGTTCGCGCTCATCGGTCTGGCCATGCTGTTGGCGCTGGCCGTTATCTGGCGCAGCAATGACGGCGTGCTCTCGGCGCACTACAACGTCACGACGACCGACGGGCGCATCGCCTATCTGCAGGCGCTCGGCTGGGAGGCGGACCCCGCGACCGAAACGATGCAGGAGATCGTGATTCCGCGCGTGTTCAGCGGCGTGTTCGGCGATTACAACGCCCTGCAAAAGCAGCAGGGCTTTGACCTGTCCACCTACGCCGGCGAGACGTGCACGGCCTATACCTACCGTGTGACGAACTACGAGGGCTCGACGGGCACCGTGCTCGCGCAGCTGTTTGTCTACCGCAACCGCGTCATCGGCGGCGACATCCACGCGACAGCCATGGACGGCTTCATGCACGGTCTGCGGTAAAGGGGCGAAAAAACTCCCGGCACGGATGTGCCGGGAGTTTGCTGTTTCATTGAGGGTTCAGGCGAGCGCCGTCCAGCGCTCCGTACCGTCGTCCTGCTTCGCATAGGTGTGGGCGACCGATGCCTCGATGACGTCGGCGTAGTACCATGCGCCCGGCGTGATATCCGTAAAGTGCAGCGCTGCCTGCGCATGGGCCTGCACATACGTCAGGTCGCAGCTGCGGCCGAGCACGCTGTTGAGGATGACGACTGCCTCGGCGCGGGTGATGGTCTGGTTCGGGCAGAAGGTGCCGTCCGAATAGCCGCTGACCCAGCCGTTGGCATAGGCCGTGGCGACCGCATCATAGTACCAGCTGTGGCCCACATCGGAAAACGGCATGCCTTTGGATGTGTTCTCACCATAGATACCGGCGAGGATGGTCACGAATTCTGCGCGGGTGATGGCCTTGCCCGGCTGGAAGGTGCCGTTGCCGCAGCCGGTAATGGCACCGACGTTGGCCAGTGTGCTGACCGCGACCGTGTACCACTGGCCGGCCAGAACATCGCTGAAGCCGTTGTCGCTGCGGTCATACTGCTTGTGCGCCTGCTCGGTCATGAGCTCGTAGAGCAGCTGGGCCGCCGTGCTGACATCGAGCAGGCCGCTGTCCGTCAGGCTGCCAAGCAGGGTCGTGATGTCCGTCAGGCTGATCTTGCCAGTCGCAGCGAGCTGATCGACCATGGCGGACGCCTGATCCTCGCTGAGCGTACCGGCCGCGATGTCGCCGACGATACTGTGGATAAGGTTATCGTCGTTCGCGATGCCGATCTGGCTCAGGATCTCGCTGAGCAGACCGTTGTGCAGCTGGCCATAGGCCGTGTCGGATGTGCTGCTCTCCGCTTCCGTGTCTGCCGTGAAAGCCGGGACCGCAGCGAGACTGAATACCAGCACGAGGGCCAGTATCAGGCTCAACGTCTTGCGCATTTGTTTCATAGGATTTTGCCTCCTTTGAGTTCCAAGCAAGCATGCATGGAAAAGGTGCCGGCAAAATGTCGGACACGGGCGCCTGCATCCCATCGGTGCGGTGCCCGGAGTCTTTTTTCACCACGAAATATAGGAAGCAATTATTAAAAACGCATTTTTATCGAAAAGCAAAAAATTCCTCCCCGGCCGAAGCCGGAGAGGAATTCAGAAAGCTGGAATTACTCGTTGATGGCGATGACAACACCGGAACCAACGGTACGGCCGCCTTCACGGATAGCGAAGCGCAGGCCAACCTCGATCGCGATCGGGGTGATCAGCTCGACGTCCATGTCGACGTTATCGCCGGGCATGCACATCTCAACACCCTCGGGGAGGCTGATGACGCCGGTCACGTCGGTGGTACGGAAGTAGAACTGGGGACGGTAGTTGTTGAAGAACGGGGTGTGACGGCCGCCCTCTTCCTTGGACAGGACGTAAACCTGGCCCTTGAACTTGGTGTGGGGGTGGATGGACTTCGGAGCAGCGAGGACCTGGCCACGCTCGACGCCCTTCTTGTCGATGCCGCGGAGCAGGCAGCCGACGTTGTCGCCAGCCTCGGCGAACTCGAGGGTCTTGTGGAACATCTCGGTGCCGGTGACGGTGGTCTCCTGGGTGTCCTTGATGCCGACGATCTCGACCTTATCGCCAACCTTGACGGTGCCACGCTCGACACGGCCGGTAACGACGGTGCCGCGGCCGGAGATGGTGAACACGTCCTCGATGGGCATCAGGAACGGCTTGTCAGCAGCGCGGTCCGGAGTCTTGATCCAGGTGTCAACAGCGTCCATGAGCTCCCAGATGCAGGCATACTCGGGGGCCTTCGGATCGGTGGACTCGGAGATCAGAGCGTTCAGAGCGGAGCCCTTGATGATCGGGGTGTCGTCGCCCGGGAAGTCATACTTGTCGAGCAGCTCGCGGACTTCCATCTCAACGAGCTCAAGCAGCTCGGGATCGTCGACCTGGTCGACCTTGTTCAGGAACACCAGCACGTACGGAACGTTAACCTGACGGGCGAGCAGCAGGTGCTCACGGGTCTGAGCCATCGGGCCATCGGAAGCAGCGATAACGAGGATCGCGCCGTCCATCTGAGCAGCGCCGGTGATCATGTTCTTGATATAGTCGGCGTGGCCCGGGCAGTCAACGTGCGCATAGTGGCGGCCCTTGATCTCGGTGCCGTCGGCGCCGATGCGGTCGTCGGTCTGGTACTCAACGTGAGCGGTGTTGATCGTGATGCCACGAGCCTTTTCTTCCGGAGCCTTATCGATCTGGTCGTAGGCGGCGAACTCGGCGCTGTTCGGGTCAGCCAGGGACAGAACCTTGGTGATCGCAGCGGTCAGGGTGGTCTTGCCGTGGTCGATATGGCCGATGGTGCCGATATTGACATGGGGCTTGGTTCTATTGTACATCTGCTTTGCCATTAGAATATCCTCCTAATTCTAAAATAATGTCGTGACTTACTCTCTTATAAGGCACATTGTGCCGGTTGCGCAGGTCAGTTGCTGCCGTGGATGATCTTCTCCTGAAGAGATTTCGGCAGCTCTACGAAGTGGCTGGGCTCCATGCTGTAGGTCGCGCGGCCCTGCGTTTTGCTGCGCAGGTCGGTCGCATAGCCGAACATGGATGCCAGCGGCACGTTTGCAGTGACGATCGCCGCACCGTTGCGGATGTCCGTGCCGGCGATCTGACCGCGGCGGGCATTGATATCGCCCATGACGTCGCCCATATAGCTTTCCGGCGCCGTAACGACGACCTTCATGATGGGCTCGAGGAGCGTCGGGCCAGCCTTCTGGCAGGCTTCCTTGAATGCCATGCTGCCGCAGATCTTAAACGCCATCTCGGACGAGTCGACCTCGTGATACGAGCCGTCGAGCAGCGTGACTTTCACGTCCACGACCTCATAGCCCGCAAGCACGCCGGACTGCATCGCGCCCTGGATGCCCTGATCCACACAGGGGATAAACTCTTTCGGGATCGCACCGCCGGTGATCTGGTTGATGAACTCGTAGCCCTTGCCGGGTTCGTTGGGTTCCACCATGAGCTTGACGTGTGCAAACTGGCCTTTGCCGCCGGTCTGGCGCGCGTAGCGCGTGTCCACCGTAGCGGCCTTGGTGATGGTCTCTTTATAGGAGACCTGAGGTCTGCCGACATTCGCCTCGACGCGGAACTCGCGCAGAAGGCGATCGACGATGATCTCCAGATGGAGCTCGCCCATGCCGGCGATGATGGTCTGGCCCGTTTCCTCGTCCGTGTAGGCCTTGAAGGTGGGGTCTTCCTCGGCAAGCTTGCCGAGGGCGATGTCCATCTTCTCCTGCCCGGCCTTGGTCTTGGGCTCGATTGCTACGCGGATGACCGGTTCCGGGAACTCCATCGACTCGAGCACGATCGGGTACTTTTCGTCGCAGAGCGTGTCGCCGGTCGTCGTATTCTTGAGGCCGACCGCCGCCGCGATGTCACCGGAATAGACCTGCGTGATATCCTCGCGGTGGTTGGCATGCATCAAAAGGATGCGGCCCAGACGCTCGCGCTGGCCCTTGGTGGAGTTCAGGACGGATTTGCCGGCTTCGATCGTGCCGGAATAGACACGGAAGAACGCCAGACGGCCGACGTACGGGTCGGTCATGATCTTGAAGGCCAGAGCGGAGAACGGCGCGGAATCGTCCGCGGCGCGGTGCTCGACCTCATCCGTCTTGGGCACCGTGCCGGTGATCGGCGGGATGTCCAGCGGGGACGGCATATAATCGACGATGGCGTCCAGCAGCTTCTGCACGCCCTTGTTCTTGTAGGACGTGCCGCACACGATCGGGACGAACTTGACCTGCGTCGTGGCCTTGCGGATGACCGCCTTGATCTTTTCGGTGGGGACTTCCTCACCTTCCAGATACATCTCCATGATCTCGTCATCGAAATCGGCGACGGCCTCAAGGAGCTGCGTGCGGTACTCTTCAGCCTCGGCGCGCATGTCCTCGGGGATCTCCTCGACGCGCATATCCTTGCCAAGATCGTCGTAGTAGACGTCCGCCTTCATCTCGATCAGGTCGATGATGCCGCGGAAGTCCGCCTCGGAGCCGATCGGCAGCTGGATCGGAACAGCGTTGCAGCGCAGGCGCTCGTGCACCATGTCGACAACGTTGTAGAAGTTCGCGCCCATGATGTCCATCTTGTTGATGTAGATCATGCGGGGAACATTGTAGTGGTCAGCCTGTCTCCAGACCGTCTCGGACTGCGGCTCCACGCCGCCCTTGGCACAAAGGACCGTCACGCAGCCATCAAGCACGCGCAGGCTGCGCTCGACCTCAACGGTGAAGTCGACGTGGCCCGGGGTGTCGATGATGTTGATGCGGTTGCCCTTCCAGAAGCAAGTGGTCGCAGCGCTCGTGATCGTGATGCCGCGCTCCTGCTCCTGCGCCATCCAGTCCATGGTGGCGGTGCCTTCATGGGTCTCACCGAGCTTGTGGTTGACGCCCGTGTAGAACAGAATACGTTCCGTCGTGGTCGTCTTACCGGCGTCGATGTGCGCCATGATGCCAATGTTTCTTGTGTTTTCAAGGGAATATTGTCTGGGCATAATTGATAGCTCCTAGTCGGAAGATTACCAGCGGAAGTGTGCGAACGCCTTGTTGGACTCGGCCATCTTGTGCGTGTCTTCGCGCTTCTTCACAGCAGCGCCGGTGTTGTTGCAGGCATCCATGATCTCGCCTGCGAGGCGCTCCTTCATGGTCTTTTCACTGCGCTTGCGGGCATAGCCGGTCAGCCAGCGCAGGCCGAGCGTCTGGCGTCTCTCAGGACGCACTTCCATAGGAACCTGGTAGGTCGCGCCGCCGACGCGGCGGGCCTTGACTTCGAGGCTCGGCATGATGTTGTTCATGGCTTCGGTAAACGCATCGAGCGGCTCCTTGCCAGTCTTTTCCTTGATGATGTCAAAAGCATCGTACACGACCTTCTGAGCAACACCCTTTTTGCCGTCGAGCATCACGCTGTTGATGAGCTTGGTCACCAGAACGCTGTTGTACATCGGATCCGGCAAAATTTCTCTTTTGGGAACGTTACCTCTTCTGGGCACTATACTTCCCTCCTTCATTAAAAAATGACTTCACAGGTACTCGAAGATGCGGTGCATCTCCGTCTGCGCCCCGGGGTTAACGAATACATATATATCAGTTAACAACAGGGCAAAATTTGCTGTTGGAACTTACTTCTTTCCTGCCTTCGGCCGCTTGGCACCGTACTTGGAACGGGCCTGCATACGTCCGGAAACGCCCTGCGTATCGAGCGTGCCGCGGATGATGTGGTAACGAACGCCAGGAAGGTCCTTGACACGGCCGCCGCGGATCATAACGACGCTATGCTCCTGCAGGTTGTGACCGATGCCCGGGATGTAGGCGGTTACCTCGTAGCCGTTGGTCAGACGCACACGGGCGATCTTACGAAGCGCGGAGTTCGGCTTCTTGGGGGTAGAGGTACGCACGGCAGTGCAGACGCCTCTCTTCTGAGGAGCGCTCAGATTGGTCTCGCGGTTCTTCAGGGTGTTGAGGCCCTTCTGCATGGCGGGAGACGTGGACTTGTAGGTGACTTTCTCTCTGCCCTTTCTCACCAACTGGTTAAAAGTAGGCATGGTTTTCCTCCTTTCCTCGAAAATGGATCTATTTATACGATGCCAGAAAACAGCACCGGATAAACCGTGATTCTGCCGGAAAATTTTCAGGAAATCCCGGCCATTTTTGTGCTTTTTACACAGGCATGACAAATCCGTGGGCGCACGCCCACGCAAAATAGGATTTTAGCATATTGCACAAGATTCGTCAAGCATTTTTATTCAAGTCGGAAGCGAAAATTTCACCGGGATATGCAGGCATATCCCGGTGAAACGGTTGGTATTTGGCCGTTTAAAGCGCGTTGGAGATGGTGGCGAGATCGGACAGATCCACGCCGTCGTCCTCGGGCTCCGCGGGAGCCGCCGGCTCCTCATTCGTCTCGAAGTTGCGGTAGCAGGCAAGGCCGCTGCCGGCAGGAATGAGCTTGCCGATGATGACGTTCTCCTTCAGGCCGACGAGGTGGTCGATCTTGCCCTTGATGGCAGCATCGGTGAGCACCTTCGTGGTCTCCTGGAAGGACGCGGCCGACAGGAAGCTCTCCGTGGCGAGCGACGCCTTCGTGATGCCCATGAGGACATGCTCGGCCGTTGCGGGCACAAGGTCAGTCTCCCCTGCTGCGATGCGCTCGGCGATGGCGCGGTTGGCCGCGCGGAACTCGTGCAGGTCCACGATGGCGCCGGACAGCAGGTCCGTGCTGCCGGAATCATCGACGCGGACCTTGCGCATCATCTGACGGACGATGATCTCGATGTGCTTATCGTTGATATCAACGCCCTGCTGACGGTAGACCTTCTGGACCTCCTGAATGATATACTGCTGGCAGGCGTCCACGCCGCAGATGCGCAGCACGTCGTGCGGGCTGTACGCGCCGCTCGAGAGCGGCTGGCCCTTCGTGACCGTGTCGCCGTTGGCAACGAGGATACCGGAAGAGTACGGCAGGTTGTACGTGACGGTCTCGCCGTCGACCGGGTTCGTGATCGTGACGGCGTAGATGGAGGTCTTTTTCGTCTCCTCGATGGTGATGACGCCGGGGATCTCGGCGAGGGTGGCCATCTTCTTCGGCTTGCGCGCCTCGAACAGCTCCTCAACACGCGGAAGGCCCTGCGTGATATCGTCGCCGGCGACGCCGCCGGTGTGGAACGTACGCATGGTCAGCTGCGTGCCCGGCTCGCCGATGGACTGAGCGGCGATAACGCCGACCGCCTCGCCGGCATTGACCGGCTGGCCGATGGCCAGGTTAATGCCGTAGCACTTGGCGCAGACGCCGCTGCGCGCCTCGCAGGTCATGACGCTGCGGATCTTGACCTCCTCGATGCCGTGCTCGGCGAGCACCTTGGCATCGTTGGGCATGAGCATATGGTCGGTATCGAACAGCACCTCGCCGGTCTTGGGCGACACGACGGGCTCGGCCGGGTAGCGGCCGTGAATGCTCTCGCCAAGGCTCTGGACTTCCTGTCCCTTGTCGAACACGGCGCGGGCCATGATGCCGTCAGTCGTGCCGCAGTCCTCCTCGCGGATGATGACATCCTGCGAGACGTCGACCAGACGGCGGGTCAGGTAACCGGAGTCGGCAGTACGCAGTGCGGTATCGGCCAGGCCCTTACGGGCGCCTCGGGACGAGATGAAGTACTCGAGGACGGACAGGCCTTCGCGGTAGTTGGCCTTGATCGGGATCTCGATGGTCTTACCGGCGGTGTTCGCGATCAGGCCGCGCATGCCGGCGAGCTGACGGATCTGCGCCATGGAACCACGGGCGCCGGAGTCCGCCATCATATAGATGGGGTTAAATTCATCGAGGCAGTTCTGCAGGGCCGAGGTGACGTCCTTCGTGGTCTTTTCCCACTCGGACACGGCCAGACGGTAGCGCTCGTCCTCGGTGATGAAGCCGCGCTTGTACTTCTTCTCGATCGCGATGACCTTCTTCTCTGTGGCGGAAATAAGAGTCTTTTTCTCCTCCGGGACGGTCATGTCCGCGATGGAGATCGTAATGGCACCGATGGTGGAGTACTTGTAGCCAAGGGCCTTGACGTTATCGAGCACTTCCGTTGCGACGGTGAAGCCGTGCTTCTCGATGCAGCGGTCGATGATCTTGCCGAGCTGCTTCTTGCCGACCTTGAAGCTGACCTCAAGGTCGAACATGTGCTCGGGATCGGTACGGTCGACATAGCCGAGGTCCTGCGGAATGGGCTCGTTGTAGATGATGCGGCCGACGGTCGTCTCGATCGTGCGGTGCAGCAGCTCGCCGTCAACCTCGCGCGCGACGCGCACCAGGATCGGCGCATGCAGGCCGACATCGCCATAGTTGTAGGCCATGATGGCCTCGTTCGGGTCGCGGTAGACCTTGAGCGGCTTATAGCTCGGGAGCTTGCCGCCCTCGGCCTCGGCCTTCTTCTGCGCGGCGACGAAATCGTCTGCGTCAACGATCTCATCGACCGGCAGGTCGGTATCGCCGGCGTCGGTCACGAACACCTGCTCGGCGCCCTTCTCGGCCTTGCCGAGGCGGACGTAGGTCAGGTAGTACGCGCCGAGGATCATATCCTGCGTCGGCACGGTGACGGGGTGGCCGTCCTGCGGGCGGAGGAGGTTGTTGGCCGAGAGCATGAGGATGCGCGCCTCAGCCTGCGCCTCCGCGGACAGCGGGACGTGGATGGCCATCTGGTCGCCGTCGAAGTCGGCGTTGAACGCGGTGCAGCACAGGGGGTGCAGCTTGAGCGCGCGGCCCTCGACGAGCACGGGCTCGAACGCCTGGATGCCCAGACGGTGGAGCGTCGGCGCGCGGTTGAGCATGACCGGGTGGTCCTTGATGACGACCTCGAGTGCGTCCCAGACCTCGGTGCGCTGCTTGTCGACCATCTTCTTGGCGGACTTGATGTTGTTGGCAACGCCGTCCTCGACGAGCTTTTTCATGACGAACGGGCGGAAGAGCTCAATGGCCATTTCCTTCGGTACGCCGCACTGATACAGCTTCAGGTCCGGGCCGACGACGATAACGCTTCGGCCGGAGTAGTCGACACGCTTGCCGAGCAGGTTCTGACGGAAGCGGCCCTGCTTGCCCTTGAGCATATCGGACAGGGACTTGAGCGCGCGGGAGTTGGCGCCGGTGACGGCGCGGCCGCGGCGGCCGTTATCGATCAGGGCGTCGACGGCTTCCTGCAGCATGCGCTTCTCGTTGCGGACGATGATGTCCGGCGCATTGAGCTGCATGAGGCGCTTGAGACGGTTGTTGCGGTTGATGACGCGGCGGTACAGGTCGTTGAGGTCGGACGTGGCGAAACGGCCGCCGTCGAGCTGGACCATGGGGCGGATCTCGGGCGGGATGACCGGCAGGATGTCAATAATCATCCACTCCGGGCGGTTGCCGCTGCGGTGGAAGGCCTCGACGACCTCCAGACGCTTGACGATCTTCGCCTTCTTCTGGCCGCTGGCCTCCTCGAGCTCAGCGCGCAGCTGCTCGGAGAGCTTGGCGCAGTCGATCTGCTGCAGGAGCTTTTTGATGGCCTCGGCGCCCATGCCGGCCTCGAAATCGTCCTCATACTTCTCGCGCATGTCGCGGTACTCTTTTTCGGACAGGATCTGGCAGCGCTGCAGCGGCGTCATGCCGGGGTCGGTGACGATGTACGCACCGAAATACAGCACCTTTTCCAGCACGCGCGGGGTCAGATCGAGGATCAGGCCCATGCGCGACGGGATGCCCTTGAAGTACCAGATGTGGCTCACGGGCGCGGCCAGCTCGATGTGGCCCATGCGCTCGCGGCGGACCTTTGCGCGCGTGACTTCGACGCCGCAGCGGTCGCAGATCTTGCCCTTGTAGCGGATCTTCTTATACTTGCCGCAGTGGCACTCCCAGTCCTTCGTGGGTCCGAAAATGCGCTCGCAGAACAGGCCGTCACGCTCGGGCTTGAGCGTGCGGTAGTTGATGGTCTCGGGCTTTTTCACTTCGCCGGAGGACCAGGAAAGGATCATTTCAGGGGAGGCAATGCCGATCTGAATTGCATCAAACGGGGTGTAGCTCATGTTTTATTCCTCCTCCTTATCAGAATCGTCCGTGTAGTCATCGTCGTTGCCGGCATCGCCGAACGCGCCGAGACTGTCATCTTCCTCCACCGGTACGTCCTCGATCGTGAAGCCGCTGCCGGTGATCTCATCATCGTCGGACTTGTAGGACATCTCATCGCGCATACCCGGGATGTAATCGTCCTCGTCGTCCTTGAGCTCGATCTCGTCGCCGTTCTCGTCGAGGATGCGCACATCCAGGCACAGGGACTGCAGCTCCTTGATGAGCACCTTGAACGACTCCGGCACGCCCGGCTGCGGGATGTTCTCGCCCTTGACGATGGCTTCGTACGTGCGCACGCGGCCGGTCACATCATCGGACTTCACCGTCAGGATCTCCTGCAGGGTGTAAGCCGCGCCGTAGGCCTCGAGCGCCCAGACTTCCATTTCGCCGAAGCGCTGGCCGCCGAACTGCGCCTTGCCGCCGAGCGGCTGCTGCGTTACGAGGCTGTAGGGGCCGGTGCTGCGGGCGTGGATCTTATCATCGACGAGGTGGTGGAGCTTGAGGAAGTAGACCCAGCCAACCGTGACGTCGTTATCAAACTTCTGGCCGGTGCGGCCGTCGTACAGCACGCTCTTGCCGTCCTCGCGCAGGCCGGCTTTGTTGAGCGTCTCGCGGATGGTCTCCTCGTTGGCGCCGTTAAAGACCGGCGTTGCGACCTTCCAGCCGAGGGCCTGAGCCGCGTAGCCCAGATGCACCTCAAGCATCTGACCGATGTTCATACGAGAAGGCACGCCCAGTGGGTTGAGGACGATATCGAGCGGCGTGCCGTCCGGCAGGTACGGCATATCCTCGCGCGGGAGGATACGGGACACGACGCCCTTGTTGCCGTGGCGGCCGGCCATCTTGTCGCCGACGGAGATCTTACGCTTCTGCGCAATGTAGACGCGCACGACCTCGTTGACGCCGGGGGACATCTCATCGCCGTTCTCGCGGGTGAAGCGCTTGACATCGACGATGATGCCGGCCTCGCCGTGCGGGACCTTGAGCGAAGTGTCGCGGACCTCTCTCGCCTTTTCGCCGAAGATAGCGCGCAGCAGGCGCTCCTCAGCGGTCAGATCGGTCTCGCCCTTTGGCGTGACCTTGCCGACCAGAATATCACCGCTGCGCACCTCCGCGCCGACGCAGATGATGCCGCGGTCGTCGAGATACTTGAGCGCATCGTCGCCGACGCCGGGGATGTCACGGGTGATCTCCTCGGGGCCGAGCTTCGTGTCGCGCGCGTCGCACTCGAACTCTTCGATATGAATGGAGGTGTAAACGTCCTCCATGACCAGACGCTCGTTGATGAGCACGGCGTCCTCGTAGTTGTAGCCTTCCCAGGTCATGAAGCCGACCAGCAGGTTCTTGCCGAGCGCGATCTCGCCCTGCGAGGTGGCCGGGCCGTCGGCAATGACGTCGCCCTTGCTCAGGCAGTCGCCGACGGCGACGATCGGGCGCTGGTTGATGCAGGTGCCCTGGTTGGAGCGGGCAAACTTGATGAGCTTGTAGTCCTTGATCTCGCCGCTGTCGTAGCGCACCTTGACGCTGTCGGCCGAGACGGCCATGACCAGACCGTCGTCCTCGGCGAGGATGACCACGCCGGAGTCCACGCACAGCTTGTGCTCGATGCCGGTAGCGACGATCGGTGCCTCCGTGACCATCAGCGGCACGGCCTGACGCTGCATGTTCGCGCCCATGAGGGCACGGTTCGCGTCGTCGTTTTCCAGGAACGGGATCATGGCCGTTGCGATGGAGACCATCATGCGCGGGGAAATGTCGACGTAGTCGACGCGGTCGCGGTCGACCTCGACGATCTCGTCGCGGTGGCGGCAGGTGATACGCTCGTTGATGAGGCAGCCGTTTTCGTCGACCGGCTCGCTCGCCTGCGCGACGATGTAGCGGTCCTCAACGTCCGCCGTCATATACTCGACGTCGTCGGTCACACGGCAGGTGCCCTTCTCCACGCGGCGGAACGGCGTCACGAGGAAGCCGTACTCGTTCACGCGGGCGTAGGACGCGAGGTAGCTGATCAGGCCGATGTTCGGGCCTTCAGGCGTCTCGATCGGGCACATGCGGCCGTAGTGGCTGTAGTGCACGTCACGGACATCGAAGCTCGCGCGCTCACGTGACAGGCCGCCGGGGCCGAGGGCGGAGATACGGCGCTTGTGCGTCAGCTCTGCCAGCGGGTTGGTCTGGTCCATGAACTGGGACAGCGGGCTGCTGCCGAAGAATTCCTTGATCGAGGCCGTCACGGGACGGATGTTGATGAGCGACTGCGGGGTGACCACGTCGAGATCCTGCAGCGTCATGCGCTCGCGGATCACGCGCTCCATGCGGCTGAAGCCGATGCGGAACTGGTTTTGCAGCAGCTCGCCCACGCTGCGCACGCGGCGGTTGCCGAGGTGGTCGATGTCGTCCGGCTCGCCGATGCCGTGTGCCAGGCAGCACAGGTAGTTGATGGACGCGAACATATCGTCCGCGATGATGTGCTTCGGGATGAGCAGGTCAAGGTTCTCCTCGATGGCTTCCTTGAGCGCGTCGCCCTCGTACTGCTCCATGAGCTGACGCAGGATCACGCCGCGCACGAGCTCCTTGACGCCGAGCTCGGCGGGGTCGAAGTCAACATAGTGCTTCATGTCGACCATGCCGTTGCCGAACACGCGGATGGACTTGCCGTCCACGTCCAGATAGACGTCGTTGACGCCGGCCTCGGCGATCTCCTCGGCGCGCTCGCGCGTGAGCACCTCGCCCGCCTCGGCAATGATCTCGCCGGTCATCGGATCGGCGACCGGGGCCGCCAGCGCGAAGCCGGCGATACGGCCGCGCAGGCCGAGCTTCTTGTTGAACTTATAGCGGCCGACGTTCGAAATGTCGTAGCGGCGGCGGTCATAGAACAGGCCCTCGAGCAGCGACTCCGAACTCTCGACCGTCGGGGGATCGCCCGGGCGCAGCTTGCGGTAGATCTCGACGAGCGCCTCCTCACGGGAGTTGCAGGTGTCCTTGTCGAGCGTGGCGACGATGCGCGCGTCGTTGTCGAACACTTCCTTGATCTGCTCGTTCGTGACGACGCCGGTCGTCATATCCGGGATACAGGACAGCCAGGTGTTCGGGTTGTCCGCCTTGTAGGCGCCCATGGCCTTGATGAACCAGGTCACGGGCAGCTTGCGGTTTTTATCGATGCGGCAGTTGAAGATGTCGTTGAGGTCCGTCTCGTACTCGAGCCAGGCGCCGTGGTACGGGATGACGGTCGTGCCGTAGGTGGAGTTGTAGGCCTTGTCGGTCTTTTTATCGTAGTACACGCCGGGGGAACGCACGATCTGCGAGACGATGACACGCTCCGCGCCGTTGATGACGAAGGTGCCGCTGGGCGTCATGATCGGGAAATCGCCCATGAAGATCTCCTGTTCCTTGATCTCCTCGGTCTCCTTGTTGCGCAGGCGGACGCTGACCTTCAGCGGGGCCGCATACGTGGCGTCGCGGGCTTTGCACTCCTCCTCGGTGTACTTCGGGTTCTCGTCCATGGAATAGTCTACGAAGCGCAGCTCGAGGTTGCCGGAGTAGTCGGTGATGACGTCCACATCCCTGAACACATCACGCAGGCCCTCTTCGAGGAACCACTTGTACGAATTCTTCTGGATCTCCAGAAGATTCGGCATGCTCTGGATCTCCTCGTGACGGGCAAAGCTCATTCGTTCGGTTTTTCCATAGGTGACTGCCTTTGGCATGGCGAACACTCCTTCTTTTGAGATTGCGAACACCCGGTGGGGTTGTAAAATACTTTTTTGACCTGTTGCATTTTCGCAGCGTATCCGGTAAAATGTGCTTGTAGGTTGCGGGAGTAGTCTCTCCCGCTCCCAAAGACACATAGCGTGATATTTTACCATTTCAACGCATAGGTTGTCAAGCACTATTTTGTGAATTTTCCGCCGGCAGGAGCGCGTCGCCCTGCCGCTTTTTTGTATCTTCGGAGGGATGGCCATGGATGTCCGAATCTGCCTGCTGCTGGCCGCCGAGGCCGGGCTGGCGCTGGTGCTGCTGTGGAGCGCCGGCGTGCTCCGGAAACCGGTGCACGTCCTGTGCGCGGCGCTGCTGCTGGCAGCGGCGTTCGTGCTGCGCGGGCTGTGCCTGAATTACGAGACGAGCGACTACACGCAGTTTCTGACCGTGTGGGTCGATTTTTTCCGCACGCACGGCGGGCTTGCCGCGCTGCGGGAGCCTGTGGGGAATTATAATGTACCGTACCTGACGTTTCTGGCGCTCATCAGCGGCAGCTCCCTGTCCGATCTGCACCTCATCAAGCTGTTCAGCATCTTTTTTGATGTCGTGCTCGCGTGGTCGGTCATGCAGCTCGCGGGGCTGTTCCGGCGCGAGGCGGTGTGGAAGCTCGCGGCGTTCTTTCTCGTGCTCTTCTGGCCGACGGTCGTTCTCAACGGCGCGCTCTGGGGCCAGTGTGACAGTGTGTATGCTGCCCTCGCCGTGCTGAGCGTTTATCTCGTGCTGGCCGGGCACCCCGTGCTCGGCGTCGTGAGCATCGGGGCATCGTTCGCCTTCAAGCTGCAGGCCGTGTTCATCATGCCGGTGTTTCTGCTCTTCTGGCTCACGCGGCGCGTCAGGCTGCGGCACGCGCTGGCCTTCCCCGCCACGTGCGTAGTCATGGTGCTCCCGGCCGTCATCGCCGGGCGCGGATTGTGGGACGCGCTGACCGTCCCGTTTCAACAGACGGGCAGCATCGGCACCGGGCTGAACTACAACGCCTCGTCCGTCTTTGCGCTCGTCACGGATGTGCGCGAGCCCGAGCTCGCCGCGAAGCTCGGCATCGGCGCAGCCGCGCTCGTGATCGTGCTGCTGGCCGTCTGGTTCTGGCTGCACCGGGACGATTGCTCTGACCGGGCGCTCGTGCTGGCGGCGGCGCTGCTCGCGGTCGCGATCCCGTTTTTCCTGCCGCATATGCATGACCGGTATTTCTTCGCCGCCGATGCGCTCACGCTCGCGCTGGCGATCGCGTGGCCGCAGCTGACGCTGCCTGCGGTGCTGTGCGAATTTGCGTCCCTGCTCGGCTACCACGCCTACCTGCGCATGCGCTACCTGCTGCCGATGGCCGACGGCGCGCTCGCGCTCATCGCCGCACTCGTGATCCTGACGGCTGTGCTGACGCTGGAACTGCGGCAGAGATCGCCGCTGACGGGAAAATAAAAAAATCGACCTGAGTCGAAAATTTGCTGTTGACATTCCGCGCTTTTCTGTTATAATAACTCATGCGTTTGAAAAGTGCATATGCGGGAGTGCTGGAATCGGTAGACAGGCAGGCTTGAGGTGCCTGTGTCCAACCATAGACGTGTGGGTTCAAGTCCCATCTCCCGCACCAAAAATCGGCAAGCATCATACGATGCTTGCCGATTTTTACTTCTTCACTCTTACTCTTACCTTTTAACTATTCACTCTTACCTCTTCACGATTTAATAGCACAGCCGCCGGCAGAAAATCTGCCGGCGGCTCTTTTTGCAAACGCAAAGCAGATCGGATTCGAGGCGGGTCTTGCCCCCTCGAGCTCCCCCGCTGCTCTTTGATCCCGCACACAGCATCCATCCCACAGCATCACAGCCGCCGGCAGAAAATCTGCCGGCGGCTGCTTTGTGAGAGAGACGCAAATTATCCAACGATGAAGTAGACGACCATGAGCGCGCACAGCAGGTACATGATCGGGTGGATCTCCTTGGCCTTGCCGCGCACGAGCTTGACGAGCACGTGCACGATGATGCCGGCGCCGAGGCCGTTGGTGATGTTGCCGGTGAAGGCCGTGAACATCATCATGACGCAGGGGCCGATGGCGTCGTCAAAGTCCGTGAAGTCGATCTCCGTGAAGCCCTTGAGCATGAGGAAGCCGACATAGATCAGCGCCGGGCCGGTCGCGGCATACGGGATGGCGACGAACAGCGGCGCGAGGAAGACGGTCAGCAGGAACATGATGCCTGCGACGAGCGCGGTCAGGCCGGTGCGGCCGCCGGCTTCCACGCCGGAGGTGGACTCGACAAAGGTCGTGATGGTGGTGTTGCCGGTCAGCGCGCCGAGGCAGGTGCCGATGGCGTCGACGAGGAAGGGCCGCTCGATACCGGGCAGGTTGCCGTTTTCATCGAGCATGTTGGCGCGGTTGGCGACGGCCAGCACCGTGCCGAGCGTGGAGAAGAAATCACCGAAGAAGCACACGAACACGAGGATGAGCCCGCTCGCGGTGAACACACCCTTGAAATCGAGATTGAACATGACGTTGCCCAGCTCGCCGAAGTCCGGCACGGCGGCGACGCCGTTGAGCGTCGTGACGCCGAGCGGGATGCCGATGAGCGTGGTGGCGATGATGCTGATGAGGATGGCGCCCTTGACGTTCAGGGCATTGAGCACGATGATGAGCAGCAGGCCGCCGACAGCCAGCAGCACGGCAGGATCGGTGAGGTTGCCGAGGGCGATGCCGTTTTCAAACGAGCCGATGCCGCAGTTTTTGAAGCCGAGGTAGGCAATGAAGAAACCAATGGATGCAGAGATGGCGATCTTAATGTTCTTGGGAATGACGCGCACGATCAGGTCGCGCAGGCCAAAGACCGTCAGCAGTACGAACACAATGCCGGAAATGAGCGTGATCGCCATGGCGGCGCCGAAGCTCAGCGCCTGCGACTGGATGAGCGCGCCGAGAATGAAATTCGAACCCATGCCGGTCGAAAGTGCGAAGGGGAAGTTCGTGTAAAAGGCCATCAGCAGCGTGATGAGGCCGGACACGAGCGCGCAGGTGATCATGATGGCGGACTTGGTGATGACAACGCCATTGACATCCGTGATGTACGCCTCGCCGCCGCAGATCGCGGCCGGCTGGACGGCCAGCACATACGCCATGGTCATGAAGGTGGTCAGGCCTGCGATGATCTCGGTTTTCTTATCCGTACCGCGCAGGCCGAGTTTGAAGAATTTCTCCATCAAAAGCTCCTTATCCTTTCTCTGTCTCTGGTTGATTTATGCTTCCGCATCCGCAAACACGGGTACGAACGTCTGGTTGGCGCCGTTGACGAGGCCCATATCCGTAATGACCACGCTCGGCAGCACCGGCAGCGCCATGACGGCGGTCGCCAGCAGGGTGAGCTGTCCGTCGCTGATGGCATCGAGCGCGGACTGCACGGCCGCAATCTCGTCGGCGACCTCGGCGCAGGGCTTCTGGCTCATGAGGCCGGCAGCCGGCAGGGCGATGTGCGTCTCCTGCTCGCCGTCGATCACGCAGACACCGCCGCCGCACGCGCGCAGGATCTCAGCGGCACGGAAGGCGTCCTTCGGATCATGATAGCTGACGGTGAAGTTGTGGCTGTCGTGCGAGATGGTGGACGCGAGCGCGCCGCTGCGCAAACCGAAGTCGCGGTAGACGGCGATCGTCTTACCGCCGAGGCCGTAGCGGTTGGCGCAGCAGACGAACACGAGCGTCGGATCGCCGCTGATATCGACCACGCCGTCACGCACCGGCAGCTCCACCGGCTCGACGTTGCGCAGGATGCGGTTGCTGTCCTCGGACACCATGACGTTGACGCGGATCGTGTCGCCGGTGTAGCCCTCCGGCACACGAAGTTCGAAGGACGCGGGGCCCGTGATCTGCGGCAGGTCAACGGTGTTCGGCAGGTCGTAGTCGGCTGTCTTGCAGTCGCCGCCGAGGTACTTGCCGTCCTCCGCGACGAGCACGCCCTCGGTGAACACGGCCTTCGGCCGGCTGCCGTCGAGCGCGTCGACGAGCTGAATATCGGCGATGTAGCCCGGCGCGATTGCGCCGAGATCGTCAAAGCCGTACTCACGCGCGGCATTGAACGTCGCCATCTTGACGACCTCGCGGCCGTCGAGCCCGGAAGCGACCGCCTTGCGCACGACGTTGTTGATATGGCCGACGGTGAGCAGATCCTTGGCGTGGACGTCGTCCGTGCAGACGGACACGAAATCACGCCACGGCTGATCCTTGCAGCCGTCGACAAGGAAGGAAAGGTTATCAATGAGGGAGCTGGCGCGGAGATTGATGTGCATGCCGGCGCGGAGCTTGGCGCGCACCTCGTCGGCGTTCACGCTCTCGTGGTCGGACACGGGGCCGCCGATGCGGTAGGCCGCAAGCTCACGGCCGAAGCAGTACGGCGCATGGCCCTGCAGGAACACGCCGCGGCGCAGGCCCTCGTCGATGATGGTGCGCATACGCTCGCTGTCCTGAATGACGCCGACATAGTCCATGATCTCGGCGATACCGATGACGTCGTCCATGTCCAGCAGCTCGCCGACTTCCTTGGCGAGGAACTCCGCGCCGGCGTTCTCCATGCCGGGCACGGCCGGAACGCACGACGGAGCGAGCACGTACTGGCGGAGCTTGGACTTTTTCGCATTGGCGAGCATGAAGCGCACACCGTCAAGGCCCATGACGTTGCCGATCTCGTGCGGGTCGGTGCAGATGGTCGTCGTGCCCCACGGCAGGATGGCGCGGGCGAGATTCTCGGGGATCATCATCGTGCTCTCGATGTGCATGTGCGTGTCGATGTAGCCGGGAATCAGGTAGCGGCCCTGACCGTCGTAGTACGACTTGGACGGCAGGACGGCCTCCTGTCCTTCCTCACGCACCAAAACAACAAATCCGTCCAGTATGTCGACACTGGCCGGATAGATTTCTCCCGTAATGACATTGAAAAACTGCACGTTGCCGATCGTCAGATCGCACGGGATCCGACCCATGGCCGCCTGAATGAGGCGCGAGCGATCCTTTGCCTTGCGTGTACGCATCAAAATCCCTCCCTGAAATCATAAGCTGCTGTCAACCATAAAAAGCGTTTCCGCTTTCTATCCAAATAAAAAACGGCGGAGTGCCGCGATCTGCGACCCTCCACCGAAACGGCAAAGCTCACACAGCAGTTTTTGCGCTGTGCGTGCTGCATTCCGGTAGTCGGGCAATTCAAGGGCCGCCCGGTAGAGACGCGGGGCCCATGTGACTTCCCCGCCTATACCTGAAAGTGTCTGTGTTCACTTGTTGGAACGCCTTGATTATAAATCCAGCGGCACCGAAAAGCAATTATTCAAGAACCTGAAATAATTCCGCCCTTTCGATTTTTCTCTATCCATTTCGCTGAATTTACTCCCAGAAAATGAAAGCGTCTCCGACTGGCGTATGTTTGCCCGTCAGAGACACATTCTCGTATTATGTCTTTTATACGCTTACGCGCCGCGCAGCAGCGCCACGGCCGAGCGCGCGGCCGTGGCCGCGTCCGGGCAGTAGACGTCCGCGCCGATCTCGTCGCTGTAGCCGGGCGTGATGGGCGCACCGCCGACAAAGATCTTCACCCGGTCGCGGATGCCGCGGGCCTTCGCCAGCTCCACCACGTCGCGCATTTCCGTCATGGTCGTCGTCAGCAGCGAGGAGCAGGCAATGATGTCACAGTGCTGCTCGATGGCCGTGTCCACGAACTGCTCCGCCGTGACGTCCACGCCGAGGTCCACGACCTCCAGTCCGCTGCCCTCCATCATGATCTTGACGAGGTTCTTGCCGATATCATGCATGTCGCCGCGCACCGTGCCGAGGCAGACGCGGCCGATCGTCTCGCCGCTTTCCCCCGTCATGTATGGTTTGAGCAATTCCGTCGCCGCCGCCATGCAGCGCGCCGCGATGAGCATCTCCGGCACGAAGGCGCGGTTGGCCGAGAAATCCTCGCCGAGGATGGTCATGCCGCGCACGAGTCCGTCCGTGAGGATTTCCTGCGCGCCGTGGCCATTTTCAAGCGCCTCGGAGCACAGCTGCAGCACGCGCTTTTGCTGCCCGCGCACGAGCGCGGACGCGATGCGCGAGAGCACATCGCCCTGCGGCTGTTCGGCCTCGGGCGTGCTCTGGGCCGGTGCAGCCGGGGCGTGCACGCTCCGGCGCGGGACAGGCGGCAGGTGCGTCACCGGCACGTGCAGCGTGGCATTGTATTCATCGACCGCCTGATTGAGATAGGTATCCACGTGCGGGTAGACCGTGCCCGCCAGGCCGTAGGTGATCGACGGAATGTAGTGCCCGCCGGGGCAGTTGCGCCGCAGTACACCGCGGGCATAGGTGAGGATGTCCTCGGGCGTGGCGTCCTTGCGGTCAATGGCCGCGCCGAAGCCGCCCATGAGCGTGAGCCGCCCGTTTAAGTGCGCCTGCAGGGCGGGAATGTCGTTTTCCGGCAGGACGCCCTGCCAGACCTGGATGCCGATCTCGGCCATGTCGTCCACGATGGGCACAAGATAGGAGTCCGCGTGGTGGATCGCGATGACGCCGCGCGAGCGGATGTAGCCATAAAACCGGCGGTACGGCTCCTTAAAAAATTCCCGCCACATCTCGGGCTTCATGAACAGGGCGTTTTTTGTGCCCCAGTCGTCGTGCGAAAAGATCACGTCCGGCTGCAGGTTGTCGATGAGCATGCGCACATACGTCAGGCGGTACTCCGTGATGTAATCAATGAGCGCGTGCATCTCGTCCGGGTGGGCGTAGAGGTTCGTGAGCGTGTCCTCAAAGCCCATGAGAAAGTGGCACTGCTCAAAAATACCCGTGCCCATGAACCCGGCCAGCAGGTGATCCGGCCCGCAGGCGGCGCGCGCCTCGGCGCGGCAGGCCTCCCACCCCTCCGTGCAGGCAGCCTCCAGATCGGGCGCGTGCACCGTCTCGCGCCAGCGCGTGATGTCCGGGCAGACGGCGAGACCCTCGCGCGTGTCCGGCATCGGGCCGGGCGCGTCCTCGGGAAACAGGATCGTCGTGCCCCAGCGGTCCACGCTCGTCGTGCCGCGCTTGCGGTTGCCGCGCAGGTAGGTGTTGCACGGGTCGGTAAGGCACATGTGCAGCGCCTCATACTGGCGCAGCTGGCGCTCCGGCTGGCCGTCGGGCCGGATGAGCTCGAGGAAGATCTCTTTCGGTGTGGACATGGTTTTCACTCCTTGTTGTACAAAACGCAGGATGTATACGTCATGGTGTGCGGGCCGTAGTTGTAGGCAAGGCCCGAGCGCGTGCAGATGTCGCTCACGAACAGGCCGTACGCCTCCATGGACGACAGGCGCTTGGTCGGATAGCGGCACGGCCGGTCGGGATACGTGCAGCGGGCGCAGAGTGTGCAGCTGCCGGCCGTCAGCGGCAGGCAGCCGGGATGGAGTCGCCGCATCTGGCGGGCAAAGTCGGCAAAGCGGCGCTTGTGTGCGCGCTCGGTGGCCGCAATGGACTCGTAGTCAAAATCATCGCGCAGCGTCCCGGTCGTCTGCACGAGGATACCGGCGTCAAAGCCTGCGATGCGGCGCGCGGCCGCCTCGATGCTGCCGCAGCCGGGCGGACAGGCCCAGTTGTGCCCGTAACGGCCGCAGCGGCCGTCCGCGCACATGGCGCGCACCGCCTCGAGCGGCACCGCCGCCGCCATATTCAGCTGTACCCAGTGGGAAAAGCCGTTTTGTGCGGCCAGCGTTTCGGGATCGTTCATATGCAAAGCCTCTTGACAAAGCAAAGTTTCGCCGCTTAGAATGTGCCTATATCTTATCGGGGGGCGGCGGCCATGTCAAGCATTCAAATTGAACAAAACGGCCGGATCCGCACCATTCCCCTGCCGGAAGGTGAGACGCTGCTGTCCGTCCTGCGGCGCGCGGGCTATTCCATTCCCGCCGCCTGCGGCGGAAAGGGCCGCTGCGGCAAGTGCCGTGTGCCGGTCAACGGCGTGCCCCGGCTCGCCTGCCGGATCCACCCGGCGGACGGCGACACCGTCACGCTGCCGGAGGCTGCCGGCGGCACGATCCTGACCGGCACCGTGCCGCTGCCCGCCTGCCGGCCGGGGCGCACGGGCTGCGCCGCCGCCGTCGACCTCGGCACGACGACCGTCGTCGTGCGGCTGTACGATCTCTCGTCCGGCGCGGAGCTCGAAACCTGCAGCGGCTGGAACGCACAGGCCCCCTACGGGGCCGACGTCATCAGCCGCATCCAGTATACGCTTGAGCAGCCGGACGGCTTGAACGAGCTCTCGCAGCGCATCCGCGCGCAGGTCTGGGCGCTGGTGTCGGACACGCTCGCGCGCAGCGGCCGCGCGCCGGACACCCTGCGCGAGATCACGCTCGCCGGCAACACCGTCATGCAGCACCTCTTTGCCGGGTACTCCGTGCGCGGCATCGCCGCAGCACCCTTCCGGCCGGAGACGCTCTTTGCAACACGCGGAGGCGAAACGCTGCACGGCGTGCCGATGCGCTTTGCCCCCTGCGTAGCGGGTTACGTCGGCGGAGACATCACGGCCGGGCTGCTGGCCGCCGGACTGGCGGAGCTGCCGGGCGAGAACCTGTTTCTCGACATCGGCACCAACGGCGAGATGGCGCTCGGCGGGCGCGGCGGGTTCGTCTGCTGCGCCGTGGCGTCCGGCCCGGCCTTCGAGGGCGCGGGCATCACGTGCGGCATGCCGGGCGTGGACGGTGCCGTCAGCCGCGTGCGGTATGACCGCGGCTTTCTGTACGACGTCATCGGCGGCGGTGAGCCGAAGGGCCTGTGCGGCTCCGGCCTGCTCGACCTGACGGCGGTGCTGCTGCGCCTCGGTGCCATTGCGCCCGGCGGACGGCTGCTGCCGCCGGAGGACGCACCTATGCCCCTGCGCCGCTGTCTGACGCGCGATGATGACGGCAACGGCTGCTTTCACCTGACGCCGGAGGTGTGCCTCACGGCGGCGGACGTGCGCAATCTGCAGCTGGCCAAGGCCGCCGTCGCGGCGGGCATCCGCGTGCTGCTGCAGCAGCGCGGCATTTCACCGGAACAGGTGGCCGGCGTGTATCTCGCCGGCGGCTTCGGCAGCTATCTCGACCCCGAGAGCGCCATGACCATCGGCATGCTCCCGCGCGCATGTGCGGGCAAGCTGCACACGCTCGGCAACACGGCGCTCGCCGGTGCGGCCGCGCTCACGCTCGACCCCGCGCAGTGGCAGCGCATTGGGGATATTTCCCGGGCATGCAGCTATTCGGAACTGTCCGGCCGCGCGGACTTTGCCGCGGCCTTTACCGACAATCTATCGTTTCCGCAGCCATAACCTTTCACGGAGGTCACAATATGGAGATCCGTTTTCCCCTCATCCTGGACGGTGCGACCGGCACCGAACTGCAAAAGCACGGCTACGCCGGCGATGTGAGCGCCGAGCAGTGGACGCTCGAACACCCGGACGTCATTGTGGACATCCAGCGCGGCTATGTCGCCGCCGGCAGTCAGGTGCTCTACACGCCGACCTTCGGCGCCAACCGGCAGAAGCTCGAAGAGCGCAGCATTTTCAACCAGACGGCAGACTATAACCGCCGCCTTGCCGCGCTCTCGCGCCAAGCAGCGGACGGCAGGGCGTGGATCGCGGGCGATCTTGCGCCGACAGGCCTGTTTCTCGCCCCGCTCGGCGAGGCGTCGTTCGAGGAGCTGGTCGACATCTACACCGAGCAGGCGGCCGGGCTCGAGGCGGCCGGCGTCGATCTGTACGTCATCGAGACGATGATGACGCTCTCGGACGCACGCGCCGCCGTGCTGGCCGTGCGCAGCGTGAGCGACAAGCCGATCTTCGTGTCCTTCACGTGCGACGAGAACGGCCGGAGCCTCTCGGGAACGGACGTGACCGCCGCGCTGACCGTGCTGCAGGGCATGGGCATCAGCGCGTTCGGTCTCAACTGCTCGACCGGGCCGGAGCAGATGCTCGTGCAGCTGCGCCGCCTGCGGGAATACGCCCGCGTGCCGCTGATCGCGAAGCCCAACGCCGGCATGCCCATCACCGTCGGCGGCAAGACCGTGTACGACTGCACGCCGGAGGAATTCACGGCGTTCGTGCAGCCGATGCTCGCGGCCGGCGTGGCCGTTTTCGGCGGCTGCTGCGGCACGACGGCGGAGCACATCGCCGCGCTGCACGCTGCACTGAAAGATGCGAAATTCGTCCCGCCTGCACCGAAGCACACCGAGCTGCTACCGGCCGCGACGGAAAAGCTCCCCTGCTACCTGCCGGTGGACGCCGGGCACGGCCCGGTGCTGACCGCCGGGCCGGACCTCGAGGACCGGCTGGCAGACGCGCTCGACGGCAGTGAGCCCATGGTCGCGCTGCGCGTCGCTGCCTGGGAGGACATTGACGCGCTGACCGACGTACAGTACCTGCTGAGCAAGCCGCTGTGCCTCGTCTGCGACGACGCGGAGCTGCTTGAGGCCGCACTGCGCGCCTATCAGGGCCGCGCGCTGTACGAGGGCGCGCTCCCGGAGGCGGCGCTGTTGCCCCTGTGCGACCGGTATGGCCTGTTGATTTGAACAGTCGCCGCCCGAGGTGGTAAATTTCGTAGCGACCACACGCCCTCAGGGTAAAAAAGAGACGCAGGAGGATGCTACGCCTGCCGGGCGGCTTCTGCAGAAAACGCGCAGTTTCTTAGCGCTTTTTGTGACAGAAAAGCGTGAAAAGGCAGCAGTTTTTTGTTGACACGGCAAGTTTTCTGTGAAATAATGAACCTGTACTACGTAGGTACATCCGGTGCTGTGGGGTACACCGCGTGGGACAACCGTTATGAGAGGAATGACCATCCCTCATAAACAGGAACGGAGCAGATACATCCCCCCGTATCTGCTCCGTTTTTCTTTTTTAAAAATCACGCTTCCAGCCGCTCCGCATATTTCTTTCCGCCGACGGACAGCACCGTCAGCATGGCAAACACGGCGGCAAAGCCCAGCGCGTCCCAGACCGTGAACGGCGTATCGAGCAGCGTCACGGCCAGAATGGCCGCCGTGACCGGCTCGGTAAAGCCGTAGAGCACGCTCTTTTCCGGGCCGATGAGCTTCACGCCCGTCATGTAGAGATTGAAGGCCAGCAGATTGCCGAAGAGCACCACGAACAAAATGCCGCCGACGCCGCGCAGCGACGGCGTATAGCCGAGCGTCCACGGGTGCATGCTCAGTTCAAAAAGCACGGCGCCCATCAAAAATGCCCATGCCTGCAGCATGCTGACCGGATAATCGCGCAGCTCCCGGCGCGGACAGAGGCAGTTATACACCGTCACGCACACCGCGCACGCAACGCCCGCGACCAGCGCCACCGGCGACATGGCAAACGCGGTCAGGTCGCCGTGCGTGGTCAGCAGGATCACGCCGAGCAGCGCCAGCACAATGCTCGCGATCTCATATATACGCGGCTTTCTGTGCGCCGTCGCGCAGGCGACCAGCAGCACCATCACCGGCGACAGATCCTGCATGATCGTACCGATCGCCGCATTGGAAAACTGAATGGTCAGAAAATAGAGAAACTGGCTCAGGCTGATGCCGAACACGCCGTAGAGCGCGAGCATCACCGCGCTGCTGCGCTGCCGCCACGGGGCGAACAGCAGCCGCCGGTCCTTCACCAGCCAGTATACGAACAGAATCAGGCCCGCCAGGCCCAGACGGATCGGGATCAGCCACGTGGTCTGCATACCCTCATGCGTAAAGAGATACTGCCCCATCGTGCCGGAAATGCCCCAGCACACACCTCCGCCCGCTGCCATCAGCGCACCCTTGAGCTGTCGGCTCATCGCAAACATCGACCTCACTCTCCACCGGAATACGCGTTATTATAGCAGTCGGCGTTCCCCGCTTCAAGCACTGTTTTTCACGATTTTTTTGCCCGCTCCGGCACACCGGCAAGGCAAAACGGCAGTTCCAGCGAGTGCCGCTCAAGCAGCGCCCGGTCGCGCAGGATCTCCCATGCCGGACCGTCGGCCGCGATCTGCCCGTCGTGCAGCAGCAGAACACGGTCGCACGTCTCGAGCACGAGGTCGAGATCGTGCGTTGCGATGATCTTCGTCACCGGCAGCGCATTGAGCGTGCGGATGAGCGTGCGGCGGTTTTTCGGGTCAAGTGCCGTGGACGGCTCGTCCATGAGCATGATCTTCGGCTGCATGGCGAGGATGGTCGCGATGGCGGCCATGCGCTTTTCGCCGCCGGAGAGCTTGTGGTTGCGGCGGTTTTTCAAGTGCGTGAGATTCAGCTCCGCGAGCGTCCGATCCACGAGCGCCTCCGCCTCCGGGCGGGGCATGCCGTAATTGAGCGGGCCGAAGAGCATATCCTCAAACACCGTCGGCATGAACATCTGATTGTCCGAGTCCTGCAGGACATAGCCCAGCCGCCGGCGGATGTCCGCGAGGTTGCCGCGGTTCATCTCCAGGCCGTCGATTGTGATCGTGCCAGAGACGGTGATGAGCCCCAGCGCCGCCTTCATGAGCGTGGACTTGCCCGCACCGTTGGCGCCGATCAGGCCGACCTGCTCGCCCTCGGAAACGGCAAACGACAAGTCATTCAAAATCGTGCGCTCGCCCGGATAGGCAAACGAAACATGGTCAAAACACAGCATAAGCGCCCCTCCTCAGGCAAAAAGTCCGCCCAGCAGCGCCGGCAGATTGTACAGCCGCGCCAGAACGATCAGCGCCGCGCACCCATTGGCAAACGGCCACGAGGCCCGGCTCGACGGCCGTCCCTGCGCGTAATGGAACTCTCCGTGATAGCCGCGCAGCTCCATGCTCTCATAGAGCGCGGTCGCGCGGTCCATGCTGCGCAGCAGCAGCTGCCCCAGGAAGGAGCCCCAGGCGGAGATATGCACGCCGTTCTGCCCCGGTGCGCGCAGGCGGTAGGCATCCGTCATGATGGCCGCCTCGTCGAGCAGCACGGAGATGTACCGGAACGTGAGCAGCAGCAGCGACGTGAGCACCTTCGGCACGTGCAGCTGCCGCAGCGCGCGGCAGATATCCTCGATGCTCGTCGTCGCCGCGAGCAGGAACGACGCCATGAGGCAGAAGATGCCCTTCATCATCAGCGTCAGCATGGAGATCACGCCGCCGCTGACGCCGACCGTGCCGATATACAGCACGATCTGCTTGTCGAAGAAGGGGTTGAACAGCCCCACCGCGCACACGAGCGGCATGACCACGCGCAACTTGTGAAAGCACGTGTGCACCGGGATCATGCTGACCTGATAGCCGACAAGCGGGAAGAGCACCATGACGAACACGCCCGAGATGTCGTACTTATGAAATGAGACCGTCACGACGATGTAGAGCACGGTCACAAAAAGCTTGGACAGCGGACTGAGCCGGTGCATCGGCGAATCCTGCGCTGCCAGCTCGTCCATGGCCCGCAGCTCGACACTGGCCTGCTGTGCTTTGTTCACGTGTACTCACCTCCCCCATTGGTGCAAAAACGCCCATTGCGGCAAGCTCCGAATGGAGCTTGCCGCATGGGTCGTATCTGGATGTCTGGTATCGAGATCAGGATTGATGGCGCTTCTTGTGCCGGCAGATCCTGCCGACACCGCAGATGAGCGCCGCTGCCGCCGCCACGATGGCAGCGCCCGCAATGCCGGACACGGACGTGCCAGCTGCGGAATCGCTCCCGGCGAAGGAATAGTCCGGCAGGAACGCCGTCTTTTCCTGCACAGCGCCAGCCTTATCGGCCGCGCTGCTCTGCACGCCGTAGCTGTCCTCGTCGAGGCCCATGTTCTGCGTGTAACCAGCGTCGCTGTTGCCGAACAGCGACCACTCCAACCCGTCGGGGTTGCCGCTGGCCAGCAGCGACAGGCCGCCGCCGACGAGCACCGCCGCAAGGGCGATGACCGCGATCGTGCCCTTGAATGAGACCTTGCCGGCAGTTTCGCCGCCCGTGCACACATCGCGCAGCAGCTCCGGCCGCGCCTCATAGAGGAACAGCAGCACCGCAGCCGTGATGAGGCCCTCGATCAGGCCGATGGCCAGATGAATGGGCTGCATGATGGCGCAGAACGCGCCGAACGGCAGATCCGTGATACCGGAGAGCGTCGTCTCCAGCACGACCGAGAACGCACCGAGCTGCAGCGTCAGCACGCAGCCGAGCACGGACGCGAGCGTGATCTTGAGGCGGTTCGCCGCCCGCTCACCGCGCCGCGCAAAGCAGCGGCTGCGCATCAGTGGCCGATAGATGAGAAAATATCCGACGAAGCAGCCGTAAAACGCCATGTTCCAGACGTTCGCGCCCAGCGCCATCAGGCCGCCGTCGGCAAAGAACAGGCACTGGATCGTAAGGATTACGATCATGGACAAAAATCCCGCCCACGGCCCGAGCACGGACGTGAGCAGCAGGCCGCCGCAGAGGTGGCCGGACGAGCCGGTGCCGGGGATGGTGTAGTTGATCATCTGCCCTGCAAACACGAGCGCCGACATGACGGCCATGGTCGGCAGCTTTTTGGCCGCCGAGGTCAGGTCCTGCTTTTCTTCCTTGTGCAGCTCCACGATCGATGCCCCCGCAACGACCGCAGAAGCGGCATACATCACACCGGCGACTGCCGGCGTGAGCAACGCATCTGCCATATGCATGGGATGCACCGCCCTTTCCCTTCGTTTCTTATGACAAGATTATAACGCACCAGCCGCTTCCTGCACAAGCTCCCAGGGGGGATTCGTTGCTCAACACATTTGCTTTCCGTGATGAAAAACGCAAAAAAGTTGGCGCCGGATGCAAAATGCATCCGGCGCCAGCCGATGATTCAGGGATGGGCAGCGCCGTGCCGCCGGTTATAAAGGAACATGCCGACGCCCGCGCCGCAGATGAGCACATAGCCCAGAACGCTGAGCCCGTCCGGCACCTCGCCAAAGGCGAAATAGCCCAGCGCAGCGGCGAAGAGCACCTGCGTATAGTCATACACCGAGATCTCCTTGGCCGGGGCACAGACATACGCCTTCGTGATGCCGAGCTGCCCGACGCACGCAAACACGCCCGCCAGCAGCAGATACACGAGCTGCCGCGCGCTCACCGGCGCATAGTCCAGCAGCAGAAACGGCAGACAGACCAGGCAGGAGAACGACGAGAAGTAAAACACGATGCGGCTGCCGTTTTCCCCCCGCGCGCCGAGATAGCGCACAAACGTATACGCAGCGCCGGCGCCCAGCCCGCCGAGCGCGCCGGCCAGCGCCGGGAACATCTGAGGATTATCGAAGCTCGGCTTGATGATGCACACGCTGCCGAAAAAGGCGACCAGCACGCCGAGCACCTGCACAAGGTTCGGCTTTTCGCGCAGCAGGAAAATCGAAAACAGGATGGCGAAAAACGGCGAGAGCTTGTTGAGCATATTCGCATCCGGCAGATTCAGACTGCCGATGGCATAGAAATTGCACAGCAGGCCCAGCGTGCCGAAAAAGCACCGGCCAAACAGCGCCGGGAGGTTGCGCCGCTCCGGCCGGAACGACGTGCGGCTGCGCAGCATGAGGATGACGATGAAAATGAGCGCAACAAAGTTGCGGAAAAACGCCTTTTCAAACGCTGGCAGATCGCCCGCCAGCTTCACAAACATGGACATGAGCGAAAAGCCGAACGCCGCGATGAGGACATAGACGATGCCCTGTGTTTTTTGACTGAGTTTTTGCATAACGGTTCTCTCAATTCTTACAAAGTCAATCTATTATACAACGCACTGCCGCGCTGTCAAGCCGCGCAAAGCACGGAAAAGGCGCCCGGCCGGACACCGGACGCCTTTTCGATAGGGGGATAAAAGGAAAATGAGAGATGAGAGGATTTAACGATTTTGACCCTCGATCATTCGATCTCGAGGTGCTTGGACTCCGGCTTTACCGGGGCCTTCTTGGGCATGGTCAGCGTCAGGACACCGTTTTCATAGGCGGCCTTGATGCCCTCGACGTCGATCTCGGACACGTTGAAGCTTCTGGAGTAAGAACCATAGTAACGCTCGCGGCGGATGTAATCGCCCTTGTCGTCCTTTTCGTCCTTGCTGTCCTTGTGCTCGGCCCGGATGGACAGGATGTCGTCGTCAATGTCGATGTGGATGTCTTCCTTCTGGAAGCCCGGCAGGTCGGCCTCGAGCTTGTAGCCGTCCGCCGTCTCGGAAATGTCGGTGCGGAACGGATTGACCTGCTGGTCACCCCAGAAATTCTTCTCCATCTGCTCCAGCTCACGGAACGGATTGCAGCTCATACGATAGCTTCTGCGGTCAAAAGGCATGATTTCGAACATTTTATATTCCTCCTAGAATTCTATACACGGTAATGATTTTCTCGAGCGTTTGATTTATTTCTCTCGCTCTTTACGATATATAAATTACTATACAATTATGAATAAATAAAGTATATATCGTGAATAAAATGTAAACGTTAGCACTCTTTCGAATCGAGTGCTAACGTTTTTCATGCTTTCCGATAGATCAGGAGGGCAAATTCGGTTTCCGTGGTCAGCGTATCGAGCGCGTGGAGTTTGGCCTGGTCGCGCGCGCCGGTCTTATAGTAATACGGCGTCATGCAAAACAGGGCCTCGATATCTGCGTTCGTGCGCAGGGTGATCGTGCCGCGCAGCGCCCGCTGCTCCGCGAGCGTGAAGCCGGGCAGCGCCGGGTCGGGGACGGTGTTTTCATACGGGCGGTCATACACCGCCTGCTTGAGGCCCCAGAGATGGCGCTCGAGCGGGATGACGCGCAGCAGCACTCCATTGGTGCGCAGCACGCGCGCAAACTCGGCCGCGTCGTGCGGCGCGAACACGTTGAGCACAAGGTCGCAGCTCGCATCCGCGACCGGCAGATGCGCGATGCTGGCCACGGCCAGCGTCAGCTCCGGCGCGCGGCGGTGCGCGCAGATGAGCGCGTCGCGCGAGATGTCCACGCCGCACACGGTGGGACTTCTCCCCTGCGCCTGCAGTGCGTGCAGGACGTGGGCGGTGTAATACCCCTCGCCGCAGCCGGCGTCGAGCACGTCCGCGTCTCCGGAGGTATATTCCACCGCAGCGGCGGCGATCGCATCGCGCAGCGGCGCGTAATAGCCCGCGTCCAGAAACGCGGTGCGCGCGGCCACCATGCGCTTATCGTCGCCGTGGCGCTTATCCTTGGACCGGTTCGTGCGCAGCAGATTCACATAGCCCTGCCGCGCAAGGTCATAGCAGTGTCCCGCGCCGCAGCGCAGGGATCGCTCCTCCCGGTGCAGCGCGCCGCCGCAGACGGGACAGGTCAGTTCCGACATTCTGGCTCCTTTCCGCAGAAAACCGCGCAGCCGGTCAGGCTGCGCGGTTTTCATGTCCACTTACAGTACCTTGGCCAAAAAGTCCTGCAGGCGCGCGCACTGCGGGTGCTCGAAGATGTCCTTCGGCGTGCCGGACTCGGCGATCTTGCCGTCGGCCATGAACAGCACGCGGTCGCCCACCTCGCGGGCGAAGCCCATCTCGTGCGTGACGACGACCATCGTCATGCCCTCGTGCGCCAGCTCCTTCATAACGTCGAGCACTTCGCCGACCATCTCGGGGTCGAGCGCGCTCGTCGGCTCGTCGAAGAGCATGACCTTCGGGTGCATGGCGAGCGAACGCACGATGGCGATGCGCTGCTTCTGCCCGCCGGAGAGCGCGGACGGATAGCTGTCGCCGCGGTCGGCCAGACCGACGCGGGCAAGGAGCTTGTCCGCCTCCGCATCCGCCTCTGCCTGCGACATGAGCTTCGTCTGCACGGGCGCGAGCGTGATATTCTTGCGCACGGTCATGTTCGGGAACAGATTGAAGTGCTGGAACACCATGCCCATCTGGCGGCGCATGGCGTCGATATTCACCTTCGGGTCGGTGATCTCCGTACCGGCAAAGGTAATGGTGCCGGCCGTTGGCTGCTCGAGCAGGTTCAGGCAGCGCAGGAACGTCGACTTGCCGGAGCCGGAGGGGCCGATGATGACCACGTTTTCACCGGGGCTGACATGCTCGGAAATATCATCGAGCACGAGGTGGTCGCCGAACGATTTGGACAGGTGTTTAACGTCGATCACTTTGACGCAGCCTCCTTTCAAGCACACCGAGCAGCTTGGAAAACAGCATGACCAGCAGCAGGTACATCAGCGCGATGCCGAACAGCGGGAACAGGCCCTGATACGTCTTGGCAATGACCGCCTTGGCCGCATACGTCATCTCCTTACCGCCGATGACGGTGATGAGGGACGTATCCTTGAGCAGGGTAATGAACTCGTTGCCGAGGGCCGGCAGGATGTTCTTGACTGCCTGCGGGATGACGATAAAGCGCATGGTCGTGAAATAGTTCAGGCCCAGACTGCGGCCGGCCTCCATCTGGCCGGGGTCGACTGACATGAGGCCGCTGCGGACGATCTCCGAGACGTAGGCGCCGGAGTTGATGCCGAGGGCCAGGATGCCGATCATGGTATAGTTGCGGCTGCTGGCAAAGATCACGAGGCTCATGATCAGCAGCTGCACCATCATCGGCGTGCCGCGGATGATGGTCGTATAGATCTTGCAGATGGCGTTGAACACGCCGAGGATCACATTCTTGCGCCCGGCGCGCTGCTGGTCGTGCGCCGTACGGATGACCGCGACGATGACGCCGAGCGCGACACCCAGCAGCAGCGCAAGGACTGTCGCCTCGAGCGTGGTGAGCAGGCCGCTGAGATACAGTCTCCAGCGCCCGGCGGCCACGAAGCTCTGGTAAAAGCCGACGAAGGCATTGTCCCAGAAGCCGAGGGCCTGCCCGGCCTGCAGCTGCGCCGTCAGGTCCGCATAAAGCTGCGCCCAATTACCCATGTAGGTACCTCTTTCTTTCTACGCGCAAAGGGCGGCAGTTGGCCGCCCTTTGCATGCTTATGAATTTTGCAATTACTTGCTGGGGATATACTTGTCGATGATGGACTGGATGGTGCCGTCCGCTTGGAGCTCGGCCAGCGCCTTGTTCAGGGCTTCCTGCAGCGCGGTGTTGTCCTTGCCCAGACCGATGGCGTAATTCTCGTTGGCGTACTCGGTGTCCAGAATGGTCAGACCAGCGTTTGCCTTGACATACTCCTGAGCCGGCGCTTTGTCGATCACGACGCAGTCGACCTTACCGGCGAGCAGGTTCTGCACGGCGGTCGCGCCGTCATCGAACGCAACAACGCTGTCCTCGCCGTAATCATCGGTGCAATAGCTATAACCGGTGGTGCCGCGCTGGGTGCCGATCTTCTTGCCCTGGAGATCGTCGATGCTCTTGATGTCGGAGCCTTCCTTCACGATGACGACCTGCACGCCGTTGGCGTAGCTGTCGGTGAAGCACATGGTGTTCTGACGCTCGGGCGTGACGGTCACGCCGGCGGCAACGATGTCGCTCTTGCCGGTCTGGACGGCGCTCAGAGCAGAGTCAAAGTCCATATCGTCGACGACCAGCTCCAGGCCCAGCTTCTGCGCCAGAGCGTAAGCGATCTCGATGTCGATGCCTTCAAAGCCGGTGCCCTCGTAGCCCTTGCCATCGTCCGCAACGGACTCGTACGGCGGGAACTGCGCGTTGGTCGACATGGTGAGCTTGCCGGCGGTCACGGTCTTGATGTCCGAGCCCGTCTGAGTGTCTTTCTGGCCACAGGCGCACAGAGATGCGACCATGAGGACTGCCAGAAGCAGTGCAACAAATTTCTTCATTTTATTAGCCTCTTCCTCAAACAAAATAGATTGGAGCTCGCGCCCCGTTTGGTATGGTCGTATGATAGCACGCTAAAGTAGGGCTGTCAAGCATTTTTGTGCATGAATATTCGGGTTTTCCACCTGAATATTCACGAAACGCTCGAATATTCAAAGAATTAATGAATATTCGCAGCCGAATTCGCGCTTTTGCACAATGCGGCAAAGGCGCGCGTTTGAAAAATTGACAGTTTTGTGCTATGCTCTTTTCACGCATTTTACACGGGAAACGGGGACTTTTTTCATGGATAAGCGCCACTATGTCTATCTTCTGCGCTGCGCAGACGGCTCGCTCTACACGGGCATGACGCCAGACATTGCGCGCCGCCTGCGGCAGCACGTGGAGCGTCTGCCCGGCTGCGCGAAGTATACGCGCAGTCATCCGGTCACGGCGCTGGCGCTGCTGCTGACGACCGACACCGCCACGACCGCCCGGCAGCTGGAGGCGCGCATCAAGCGCCTGACACGCGCGCAGAAAGATGCGCTCATCGCAGACCCGGCGCGCCTGCCCGACCTCTGCCCCGCGCTGGCAGGAGCAGACATCCGGCCGGTGCCGGACGCGCAGCTCACAGACTATCTCCCCGACACGGAAAAACCGGCAGACGCCTGAGCGTCTGCCGGTTTTGCTTGCCTATGATTCAGCGCAGGCCGCGCAGCTCCAGATAGCGGAGCACGAGCTGGACAACGTCGCTGATCTCCAGCCCGTCCGTGTTGACGCACAGGTCATAGGCCTGCGCATCGCCCCAACGCTTGGAGGAGAAGAAGTTATAGTACGCTGCGCGCTCCTTATCCACCTGACGGATGCGCTTTTCCGCTTCCGCGGGCGTGGTGTTCGTGCGCGCGCTCTCGCGGCGGATGCGGGCGTCCATCGGCGCGTGGACAAACAGGTTCACGAGCGCCACATTCGGATCGTCGCGCAGGACATAGTCCGCGCAGCGGCCGACGATGATGCACGACTCGCGCGCCGCGATCGTGCGGATGACTTCCGACTGCGCCTGAAAGATCTGCACAGGGAACGGCTGCTCGTCGGCGACAACGCCGCCGCCCGTCACGAGCGAATACAGGAAGCTGCCCGGACGGTGCTCCTCATGCGTCTCGACAAAGCTCTTGGCAAAGCCGCTCGCTTTCGCCGTCTCATTGATGAGCTCCGAGTCGTAGCACTTGACGCCCAGCGCCGCTGCCAGCTCGCTGCCGAGCTGCCGGCCGCCGCTGCCGTTTTCTCTTCCGATCGTAATGACAAGATTGGCCATGGTATGATCTCCTCCTGTTTTCATTTCACCGTGACAACGGCGTTGACGCGCCACTGGTCGAAGCGGTGCAGGATTGCTGCCGCCTCGGCGCGCGTGGCATTTCCCTGCGGACGCAGATACGTCGCGCCGCCCTCCTGCACGCCGCTGATGAGCGTGTTGGCAACGGCCCAGCCCATCTCGGTCTGCGCCCAGGACGAGACGCTCCCGCCGTCCGGGAACACGCTCAGGTCGGCGACCGCCACCGTGTTGTAATCCATAAATTTGGCATAGCCGTAGAACATCGTCATCATCTGCTCACGCGTGATGTTCTGCCCGGGTGCGAACGTCGTCGCGCTCGTGCCGCTGACCACGCCGCAGTTATACGCCCAGATGACGGCGTCCGTATACCACTGGTCGGCCGGCACATCCGTGAACGGCGCGGTCATGCCCGCCACGCTCGGCGAGCCGCTCATTCGGTAGAGCACCGCGACGAGCATGGCGCGGCTCATCTCGGCTCCGGGCGAGAACGTCATCGCCGAGGTGCCGACCATGAGGCCGCTGCGTGTGACATAGGCCACGTCCTCATAATACCACGCGGTGCTGCGCACGTCGCGGTAGGGATTTTTCCACGTCTCGATCGGCTCGGTCTTAGGGATGTACTCATAGCGCAGTCTCGCGCAGCGCTGGCAGGTATAGGTGATGACGCCGACGGTCTTATTGGTCGGCTCCTGCCGCTCGGTCTCGACCCAGGTGTGGCCGAGCGCAGGCACGTAGCTGCTCTCTTCAATATACGTATCACCGCAGGCGCAGGTGTAGCGCGTGTAACCCTGCTGCTCGCAGGTCGGCTCAACGACCGTGGGGATGTGGTTGTGTACATGGTCCAGCTTCGGGATCGTGACATCCTGCCGCTCGCCGCAGGTCTTGCAGATGCGGTGCTTGGCGCCGTCGGTCAGATCGGTCTCCTGCCGGTCAATGATCCAGTCGCCCCAGTCGTGGCCCAGCGGTTCAACGCGCACTTGATGCACGTCGCCGCAGCGGCCGCACTTATAATAATTCAGGCCCGGCTGTGTGCAGTCCGGCTCACGGCTCTTGTTCGGGTCGCGCTCATAGTTGTGGCCCAGCTGCTTGACAATCTCCGTATAGGTGTAGCCGCAGTAGATGCAGTTATACTCCACCAGACCGGTCGTGGTGCAGGTCGGCTCCACGATCGTGTGGGCACCGCTGTCGCCGCCGTAATCATGGCCGAGCGCCGGGGTGCGGCTGCCCTCGACGATGTAGCGCTCTCCGCAGGGCAGCCCCGCCTTGTTGGCGCAGTAGTATTCCGTATAGCCCTGTTCGGTGCACGTCGGCTCAACGACACGCTTTTTCATGTTGTGCTCGTGGTGGTCGCTCGGGATGGCATACGTCTCCACCTCACCGCAGCGCATGCACGTGCGGTGCTTGATACCGTCGGCGTAGGCGGTCGCCTCGAGATCGACATCCCAGTCGCTCCAGTCATGGCCGAGTGCGGGGACCTCCTTCTGATACCAGTAGGAGCACTGCGTGCACATATAGCGCTCATAGCCCGTCTGCGTGCAGGTGGCCGCGTGGCCGGAATAGGCCAGCTTGTGGCCGGTCGCGGGCAGCACGACACGGTCTGTCGCGCCGCAGTCCTTGCACACGGAGACGATGGAGCCGTCCACCGTGCAGGTGGGTTCGGTGCGGGTCGTCTCCCAGGTGTGGTCATTGAGATAGACGAAATTGATGTGGAAGCCCGTGTCCGTGCGCGTGATCTGCGCATCGTAATGCTGCAGCGTCGACGTGGTCAGGACATAGGTAATCTCGTTGCCGTTGTCATCATGGATGGGCAGGTTGTCAAAGACGGCCTGTCCGTCCTCGGGATCGGACGAATGGTGCGCCACGACCGTGGAATCGCTGTTGCGGCTCAGCTCCATGTACACACTCGTCGGCCGGTCCTTGGTGTAGACCTCGTCGGGCGCAATCTGCTCGTTCGTCCACTCGAACGTGACCGTGATCGAGCGCAGTTCGCTGGGCGCTGCCGTTTTGTAGTGCAGCGTATGGTTAAGCTGCAGCTTGCCGTTTTCCACATCGGGCAGAATCCGCGCGCCGTCGCTGATGATATACGCCACCTCGGCGCCGGCCGGTGTGCGCGTCTGGATGTAATACGATTCGCCATACGGCACCGTGCCGAAACCGACAAAGCCATAAGCGTCCGACGTTGCCGTGCGCTCGATGTGCTCACCATTACCGGATGTGCCGGTGAGTTCAAACGTCACCCCGGCCGGGATGGGCGCGCCGGTCTCCGCGTCGACGGCATAGTACCACGCGACGTCGGACGAGGCGCTCAGCGGCGTGGAGACCAGCGACGGCTTTTCATCCTGCAGATAGTCGAACGTGGAGTACATCGTCGGCGACCAGTTCTTGTTCTTGAAATTCGCGACGAGCTCGGACTTGTCGCCGTTGGACTTCTTGATCTCCAATTCCTCGAGCAGCGTCGTCAGATACGCCGTGCCGCCGCGCGTGACGGTGAACGAAATGTTCGCCATGGTCTGCGGCGACGTGGTGGCAAACTCGCCGCCCTGCGATGTCGTGAACGTATCGTGGAACTCAAAGTCGCCCGCGTTGTTTTTCGTCGAGGGTGAGGTCATGTTCGGGAACTTGCAGCCGTCGGCATTGACCGTCAGGCACTGGCTGTCATACAGCACATGGCCCGTGATCTTGTTGACGGAACTGCCTTTGGTCGTCAGCCGGAACCAGTAGGTATACGAAAAAGTATCGCCGACATGGAATGTCCGCGTTGCGCCGGAGCGCGTGTAGACGACCAGTTCGTCGCCGGTGCCCGCCGTCATGTCACCGTCGGCGGCAAACGCCTGCAGACCGCAGACGGAAACGAGCATGACCAGCGTCAGCAGCAGCGCCAGAAAACGTTTCATTGCATTACCTCCTCTTTCGGCCGCGCCGAATCGTACAGGGATACGGTTTTATCATACCAAGGATCGCCGCATGTTGCAAACAGAAATTGCAAAAAAGTGACGAAATCAAAATAGGCTCATCTGGCTGCTGTCCGGCATCTCGCCGAGCGCACCCATGGCGCGCAGCTGCTCCAGATGCGTCTGGCTGACCTTCGGACAGGCGGCCGAGAGCTCCTCGACCGACACGAACTCGCGCCCGCCGGCGCGGCAGGCCACGAGATTCCACGCCGCGCTCTCGCCGAGGCCGGAGATGGCCACGAACGGCGGCAGGAGCTTCCCGTCGCGGATGAGGAACTTCGTCGCGTCGCTCTCATAGAGGCTCATGGGCGCGAATTCAAAGCCGCGGAGGTTGAATTCGTACACGGCCTCCATCGTCACGAGCAGGTCCTCTTCCTTGGCCGTGAGCGTGGGCTTGTTGCGCAGTTCGTTGATCTTGCGGCGGGTGTAATCGAGGCCGCGGGTCATCATGTCGGCGTCGAACGAGTCCTTCTGGCTGCGGCGGTAGAAATACGCGCTGTAAAACGCCAGCGGCTCGTGCACCTTGAACCACGCGATGCGAAACGCCATCATGACGTAGGCCACCGCGTGCGCTTTCGGGAACAGGTAGGCGATCTTGCTCAGGGACGTGATGTACCACTCCGGCACGCCGTGCTCCTGCATCGTCTCGACCCAGCCGTCCTGGAAGCCGCCGCGCTTGACCTTGCCTTTGCGGACGCTCTCCATGATCTTGAACGAGAGCTTGGCGTCCATGCCGCGGCTGATGAGGTAGAGCATGATATCGTCGCGGCAGCCGACCGTCTGGTTGACCGTCGCCGTGCCGGACATGATGAGGTCCTTCGCGTTGCCGAGCCACACATCCGTGCCGTGCGAGAAACCGGACAGGCGCACGAGGATGTCAAAGCCCTTCGGCTGCGTATCGACGAGCATCTGGCGCGTGAAGCCGGTGCCGAACTCGGGGATGCCGATCGTGCCGGTCTTGCCGACGATCGGGTCGTCGTCCGTCAGGCCGAGCGGCGCCGCGCTGCAGAAGATGCCCATGGTCTCCGGATCGTCGAGCGGGATCTCGCGCGCGTTGACGCCGGTCATATCCTCGAGCATGCGGATCATGGTCGGGTCATCGTGGCCGAGCTCGTCGAGCTTGAGCAGGTTTGCCTCCATGCAGTGGTATTCAAAATGGGTGGTGATGATGTCGCTGTTCGGATCGTCGGCCGGGTGCTGCACGGGGCAGAAATCCGTGACGTCCTTATCCTGCGGGATGACGACGAGGCCGCCGGGGTGCTGGCCGGTCGTGCGCTTGACGCCGACGCAGCCGAGTGCGAGGCGGTTCATTTCCGCCTTCGGCAGGGTCTTGCCGCGTTCCTCGAGGTACTTGAGGACATAGCCGTAGGCCGTCTTTTCCGCCAGCGTGCCGATCGTTCCGGCGCGAAACACGTGGTCCGAGCCGAAGAGCTCTTCGGTGTACTTATGCGCCTTGGACTGGTATTCGCCCGAGAAGTTCAGGTCGATATCGGGCACCTTGTCGCCGCCGAAACCGAGGAACGTTTCAAACGGAATATCGAACCCGTCCTTGCGCAGCTTGGCGCCGCACTTGGGGCACACCTTGTCCGGCATGTCCGCGCCGCAGCCGAAACCCGCGCCGGAGTCAAAGTCCGTATACTTGCACTGCGGGCAGACATAGTGCGGCGGAAGCGAATTGACCTCCGTGATGCCGGAGAAGTACGCCACGAGCGACGAGCCGACGCTGCCTCGGCTGCCGACCAGATAGCCGTGCTCGAGGGAATTGGCGACGAGCTTCTGCGCGCTCATGTAAATGACGTCGTACCCGCGCGAGAGAATGTCGTGCAGCTCGGTCTCGACGCGGTCGGTGATGAGCTTCGGCGGGTTTTCGCCGTAGATGGCTGTCATCTTGCCATAGACCAGATCCTTGAGCTGCTGGGCGGAGTTTTCGATCTTCGGCGGGTAGAGATCCTTCGGCAGGAGCTCGAACACCTCGACACTGTCGGCAATGGCGTTCGTGTTCGTGACGACGACCTCCTGCGCCTTTTCGGGGCCAAGATAGGCAAATTCGTCGAGCATCTCCTCCGTCGTGCGGTAATAGAGCGGCATAGCCTTGTCCGCGTCGGAGAATTTCTTGGCCGCCAGCAGGATGCGGCGGAAGATCTCCTGCTCGGGATCGAGAAAGTGCACGTCGCACGTCGCCACAACGGGCTTGCCGAGCTCCTCGCCGAGCTGCACGATGCGGCGGTTGAGGTTGCGCAGGGATTCCTCGCTGCGCACGGTGCCGTTGTCGAGCAGGAAGTGGTTATTGGCCAGCGGCATGATCTCAAGATAGTCGTAAAATGACGCGATGCGCTTGAGCTCCGTGTCGCTCTTGCCGCGCAGCACGGCCTCGAACACCTCGCCCGCCTCGCACGCCGAGCCGATGATGAGGCCCTCGCGGTACTCCATAAGCAGGCTCTTGGGAATGGTGGGGTTGCGCTTAAAATACTTCAGATACGACCGGGAAATGATCTCGTAGAGGTTTTTCAGGCCGGTCTTGTTTTTCACCAGAATGGAGATGTGGTGCGTGCGGCGCTTCTCTTTCGGGCCGCCGCGCACGAGGTCGTTGAAGTCGCCGATCGTCTTTGCGCCCTTAGCCGCGAGCATGGGCAGGAACTTGTCCATGATGCGCGCCACGACCATCGCATCGTCGCACGCGCGGTGGTGGTTGAAGTCCGGCAGGCTCAGGCGGTTCGAGACCTGGTCGAGCTTGTGGTGCTTGAGGTCCGGCAGCAGGTACTGCGCGAGCACCAGCGTATCGAGATACACCGGCTCGAACGGGATGCCCGCCCGGCGGCAGGCCGCGCTCATGAAGCCGGTATCAAAGTCGGCATTGTGCGCGATGATCGGCCGCCCGCCCGCAAAGTCGAGAAACTGGCGCATGGCCTCCGCCTCGTCGGGCGCATTGGCCACATCGGCATCCGTGATGCCGGTCAGGCGCGTGATCTCGGCCGGGATGGGCATGTGCGGGTTGACGAACGTGTCAAACTCTGCCTTGATCTCGCCGCCGGAGAAGAGCACCGCGCCGATCTCCGTCATGCGGTTCGTGTCCAGGTGCAGGCCGGTCGTCTCGATGTCGAAGGCGATGAACTCTGTATCGAGCGGCAGATCGCTCTGCCCATGCACGGCGAGTGTACCGTCCACGTCGTTGACGAGGTAGCCCTCCTCGCCGTAGATGATTTTCACGCCGTATTTCTTCGACGCCTTCCACATATCCGGGAACGCCTGCGCCACGCCGTGGTCCGTCACGGCGATGGCCGGGTGGCCCCAGTAGGCCGCGCGGGCCACGAGGTCGGCGGGGTCGGAGATGGCGTCGAGTGCCGAGTAGCGGGTATGTAAGTGCAGCTCCACGCGCTTTTCCGGTGCGTTGTCAGGGCGAATGGTCTTCTCCCCCTGCACGATGTTGCGCGGCTCGAGCACCATGTCCTCGTCGTACTTGCTGTAGTTGATCTTGCCCTGCACGCGCAGCCACATGCCTTCATGGATGAGGCCAATAATGCCCTGATCGTCGTCCGAGCGCAGAAAGCGCGACACACGCACACTGCTCGTGCTGTCGGTCATGTCAAACGAGAGCACGGCCGAGCCGTACTTGGCGATCTCGCGGCTGTTGACGGCAAACACCTGCCCCTCAAGCGTGACGTTGCCGCTCTCGAGCGTGAGCTCGTTCATGGGCGTGATGTCCGCACGCTTCGGGATGGGCTTGCCCATGAGGACCCTGGCCTTGGCCTTCTTCTCCTCTTTTTTCTGCTCCGGGGCGGGGTATTCCGCCTGAATCTGCACGCCGCGCAGCCGGAACTGTGCCGCGAGCAGCTGCTCAATATTCGTGCGTTCGACGGGCGCGGGCATGCGCGCAAACCACGTGTGCAGCTGCATCGTCATGCTCTCGCGCTCGATGAGCACGTCGAGCACCTCGGCCTTGTCGAGCCCGCCGCAGGTATCCTGCAGGGACGCGCAGTCGGGGAACATATCAAGAAACGGGATCTTTTCGCTCATAGCTTCCTCACTTTTCGCTCAGGATCAGGTCCACCAGCGCATCGGCCAGCTTGTCCGCGGGGTACTTGCCGAGGATCTCGCCGCGGCGAAACAGCAGGCCGCAGTCCTTGCCGCCGGCGATGCCGTAGTCCGCCTCGTGCGCCTCGCCGGGGCCGTTGACGACGCAGCCCATCACGGCGACCGTGATGTCGCGCTCCAGCCCCTGGAGCCGCTGCTCGACCTCCTGCGCGAGCGCGATGAGGTCGATCTGCGTGCGGCCGCACGTCGGGCACGAGACAAAGCGCACGCCCTCGCGGCGCAGCCCGGCCGCCTTCAAAATGGCGATGCCGGCGCGCACCTCCTCCACGGGGTCAGCCGTGAGCGAGACGCGGATCGTATCGCCGATGCCCTCGGACAGCAGGGTGCCGATGCCGACGGCGGAGCGGATGATGCCGTTGTAGGCCGTGCCGGTCTCCGTGACGCCGACATGCAGCGGATACGGAAACCGCTCGGCCGCGAGCCGGTAGGCCGCGATCGTCAGCGGCACGGTGGAGCTCTTCATCGACAGGGCAATGTCGTCAAAATCATACCGGTGCAGCAGGTCAATGTGCCCCTGCGCGCTCTCGACGAGCGCCTCCGGCGTCGGGTGGCCGTACTTTTCAAGCAGGCGCTTTTCCAGACTGCCGCCGTTGACGCCGATGCGGATGGGGATACCGCGCTCCCGGCAGGCCTCGGCCACCTTGCGGACATTGTCCGGCTCGCCGATGTTGCCGGGGTTGATGCGGATCTTGTGCACGCCGGCCTTCGCCGCCGCGAGCGCGAGCCGGTAGTCAAAATGAATGTCGGCCACGACCGGGATGGGCGAGGCATGCACGATCTCGGGCAGGGCGTCCGCCGCGGCCTGATCCGGCACGGCCAGACGGATGATCTCACACCCGGCATCATGCAGCCGGGCGATCTGCTCGATGGTCGCTCGCGCGTCCGAGGTGTGCGTGTTGCACATGGACTGCACCGCGACCGGCGCGCCGCCGCCGATGGCGACGGAGCCGACATGGATCTGTTTTGTCTGCGTTCTGTTCATAAGCACTCCTATCTCTCCAAGGTGGCCGAAGCCGTAAAAAAACCGAGGCGGACAAATCCGCCCCGGCTCAGGTGACAAGTTTGGAAATGTCGTTATACATGACGTAAGCCATCAGCGCCAGCAGCAGCACGAGCCCTGCCGTGTGGATATACCCCTCATACTTGGGGTCGATCTTCCTGCGGCTGATCCGCTCGAGCACCCACGTGACGAGCAGGCAGAACACGCGCCCGCCGTCGAGCGCCGGCAGCGGCAGCATGTTCATGACCGCGAGGTTCACGGCGATGAACGCCGAGAAATAGGCGATGTTCGAGAAGGCGGCCGCCTTCGTGGCCGACTCCTTGCCGACCTCGTTCATCATGCTCACGATGCCGACCGGGCCGGACAGGTCCTTGACGCCGACCGCACCCGCGAGCAGATCGCTCAGCCCCATCCAGGCCATGCGCACAAAGTCCATCGCACTGTACCACGTCGTCTGGAGCTTGGCGCCGAACGTCGCCGGTTTCGTGCCGAAGTAGAAGCCGTACATCTTACCGTCCTGCCCCGGGTACTCGCGCGCGACGAGGTAAAAATCGTTGAGCGCGACCTTTTCGCCGTCACGCTTGATGACAATATCATGCGTGTCACCCCCGCGGGCGAGATATTCGCTGACATTGGTCGTGAAATAGATGCGGTGTCCGTCGATGCTCCAGATCGTGTCGCCCACCTGCAGGGCGTCCTCGCCCTGATAGGGGCAGCCATCCATGAAGTCCGTGAGCGTCGGCGTGGAAAAGCTCTTCGCCTGCGCGAACACGATCAGAAGCAGCAGCAGGCCGAACACAAAGTTCATAAACGCGCCGGCGCAGAGAATCAGAAACCGCTTCCATGCCGGCTGGCTCGTGAACGCGCGCGGGTCGTCGATCGCCTCGTCCTCGCCCGCCATGGCGCAAAACCCGCCGATCGGCAGGCAGCGGACGGCGTAGAGCGTCTCCCCCTTCTGCTTTTTCCAGATGGCAGGGCCCATGCCGATGGCGAACTCATCCACACGCACCCCGCACGCCTTGGCCACAAGGAAGTGGCCGAGCTCGTGCACGGCGATGAGGATCCCAAAGACGAGAATTGCGAGCAGAATATACATGCAGGTGTCCTTTCAGAAATGGAAATACGACCGGACGAAGGTACGCGCCTCCTGATCGGCCGCGCGGATGACGTCCAGATCCGGCGCAGCGACGGGTGCGATGGCATCCACCGCCGCCGCAACGCTTTCATAAATAGAATGATACCCGATCTTGTGGCCCAAAAACAGGCCAACGGCAATTTCGTTGGCTGCGTTCATGACCGTCGGCGCGGTGCCGCCGGTGCGCGCGCACTGCATGGCGAGCGCAAGGCACGGCAGCGCCTCGAGATCGGGCGCGTAGAAGTGCAGCCCGCCGGGATAGGCCGTGAAGTCCAGCCGCTCGCTGCGGCTGGGCTTGCGCTCCGGATACGTGAGCGCGTACTGGATGGGCAGGCCCATATCCGGCACGCCGAGCTGGGCGATAACCGTGCCGTCGAGCAGCTCGACCATTGAGTGCACGACGCTCTCCGGATGGATGAGCACCTGAATATCGTCCGGCGTGACGCCGAACAGGTGCATGGCCTCGATGTATTCCAGGCCCTTGTTCATCATGGTCGCGGAGTCCACGCTGATCTTCGCGCCCATGCTCCAGTTCGGGTGACGGACGGCCATCTCGGGCGTGACGTCGCGCGTTTCTTCGCGCGTCCAGCCGCGGAACGGACCGCCGGAGCCGGTGAGCAGGATCTTGCGCAGTTCCCCCTCCCGGCCGGTCAGGCACTGGAAGATGGCCGAGTGCTCGGAATCGACCGGCACGATCTCCGCGCCGCATTCTCTGGCGCGGCGCATGACAATGTCGCCCGCGCACACGAGCGTCTCCTTATTGGCCAGCGCGATGCGGCGGCCCTTTTCAATAGCCGCGAGCGTCGGCCGCAGGCCGACCGCGCCGGACACCGCCGTGACGACGGCGTCCGTGTCCGAGAGCACCGCCGCCTCGCACAGTGCGTTTTCCCCGCTGCCGACGGCAATGTCCGTGTCAGCGAGCGCGATGCGCAGCGCCTTGGCCGCCGCCTCGTCCGTCACGGCGACGAACGCCGGGTGCAGGCGGCGCGCCTGCTCTTCGGCGAGCTGAATATTACGGTTCGTCGTCAGTGCGCGAACGTTCAGGCCCAGATGCTCCGCGACGGCAACGGTCTGGCGGCCGATGCTGCCGGTGGAACCGAGGATAGAAATCGAATGTACCATAGCTACGCTCCTTTACTGTGCCGTGACCGAGATGGCCGGTGCCAGCAGCACCAGCAGCTCGAGCATGGGTGCCGTGAAGATTGTGCTGTCAAAGCGGTCGAGCATGCCGCCGTGACCGGGCAGCAGATTGCTGTAATCCTTCACGCCGTGCTCGCGCTTGATAGCGGAAAACGCCAGGTCGCCCGCCTGACCGGCAAGGCTGCCGAAGAAGCCGTAGATGGCAAGCAGACCGATCTGCACGCGGTAGCCGCACAGGTGCAGCACGAGTCCATAGAGCATGGCCGCCGCAATGGCGCACACAAAGCCGCCGACACAGCCCTCGACCGTTTTGTTCGGGCTCAGGGCCGGGGCGAGCTTGGTCTTGCCCATGCTGCGGCCGACGAAGAATGCGCCCGAATCGCTCAGCCACGTGATGACAAACGGCAGCAGCAGATACGGTGCCTTCGGGTCGTTCAGGCCGAGGCGCACGAGCGACGAGAGCATCCATGGGATGACGATGCCCGCCGTGAACACGAGCGCCAGATCCTGAAACGGGATGCGCTCCGGCTTGTGAAACGAGATCATCATCTCGACGAACATGGTCACAAACAGCACATAGGCCGCGATCTTGAACACGAGCTCGGACCGGCCGAACGCCGCGCCGAGCACGATGGCCGCGCCGCACACGCCGGCATACACCGCAAAGCGCGGCACGAACTTCGGCATTGTCGTGTGCAGCAGCTCCCACGCGCAGAACGACGCCATGATGGCCACCACGATGCCCCAGCCCCAGATCGGGGTGAAGAAGATCACAGCCAGCAGCGCCGGGATGCCAATGGCCGCAACGATCAGTCTGTTTTTCATGCTTGGTTCCTCCCGTTTGTCTTTCTCTCGGGTGCGGCGGTCATTTCACGCCGCCAAAGCGCCGGTCGCGCCGCTGGAACTCTGCCAGGGCCGCGTCCATATCGCGCTCGGTAAAGTCCGGCCAGAGCGTGTCGGTAAAATACAGCTCCGAGTACGCGCCCTGCCAGGGCAGGAAGTTGCTCAGCCGCTGCTCCCCGCTCGTGCGGATGATGAGGTCGGGGTCCGGAATTCCGGCCGAGTACAGGTAATTGCTGAAAACGTCCTCCGTGAGCTCCGGTGCAGTACCGGCCTTGTAGGCCTCGGCATACCGGCGCACGGCGTGCAGGATCTCGTCCCGGCCGCCGTAATTGATGCACAGATTCATCTGGCAGCCGTCATAGTGCGTGCTCTTCTCCTCGGCCGCGGCCATGAGGCGCTGCAGCTCCGGCGAGAGGCCGGACCGCTCGCCGAAAAAGCGCATCTTGAACCGGTCGCGCTCCATGATGGAGAGCGCTTCCTTCATATATTTATCGAAGATGCTCATGATCGTGCGCACCTCCTCGGGCGGGCGGCGCCAGTTTTCCGTGGAAAAGGCGTAGACCGTGAGGTATTCGATGCCGATGGCCTTGCAGTAGTTGCCGATGCGGCGAAACGCCTCGGCGCCGTAGGCATGGCCGGCCGTGCGCGGCAGGCCGCGCTTTTTGGCCCAGCGGCCGTTGCCGTCGAGGATGATCGCCACGTGGCGCGGCAGGCGCGAGAAATCCACCTGCGGCGCAGTTGTCTTATCGTTTGCCATAGTTCCTCCTGCGCCGCCCGGATGGGCGGCGCCTGTAGACAGGATATTCAAACGGGGGGATGAAAAATCCCCCCGTATCGCATTTGCGGGTGCGGGAACTCAGATCTCCATGAGCTCCTTTTCTTTTTCGTCGGCGATGCGCTCAACTTCCTTGATATAATCGTCGGTCAGCTTCTGCAGATCCTTCTCGATGATCTTGAGATCGTCCTCGGTGATCTCGGACTTTTTCTTCTGCGCCTTGAACTTGTCCATCGCGTCGCGACGGATGTTGCGCACGGCGACCTTGGCCTCTTCGCCGTATTTCTTGACCTGCTTGACGAGGTCACGGCGGCGCTCCTCGGTCAGTGCCGGGAAAACCAGACGGATGGTGCGGCCGTCGTTCTGGGGGTTCAGGCCCAGATCGGACGCCAAAATGGCCTTTTCAATGCCCTTGAGCACGGAAGCGTCCCACGGCTGGATGAGCAGCGAGCGGGCGTCCGGCGTGCTGATCGACGCGATCTGCTGGATCGGCGTGGGCGAGCCGTAGTAATCGACCGTGATGCGGTCGAGCACGGCGGGGTTGGCCTTGCCGGCGCGGACGGAATCGTACTGCTCGGTGAGGACCGAAGCGGTCTTTTTCATTTTGGATTCAAACTCGGTATAATCGGTAGACATGGTGTATCCTCCTTATCGGGTTTTCAAATTTGATGTTATTTCGTCACGACCGTGCCGACGGACTCGCCCGTCACGGCGCGGACAATATTCTGCGGATCGGCCAGTGCAAAGACGACGACCGGGATGTCGTTTTCCATCGCGAGCGACGTCGCCGTCAGGTCCATGACGGCCAGATGCTTTGCCAGCACCTCGTCATAGGTGATGGCGTCATACTTCACGGCGCCGGGATCGACGTGCGGGTCGGCACTGTAAACGCCGTCGATGTTCTTGGCGAGCAGGATCGCGTCCGCGCCGATCTCGGCGGCGCGCAGCACGGCGGCCGTGTCGGTCGAAAAATACGGACAGCCGCTGCCGGCGCCGAAGAGCACGACCTTGCCCTCTTCCAGATGCGCCACGGCGCGCTCCCAGGTATAATGCTCGGCAAACGTCGACATTTCGACGGCCGTCTGCACGCGCACGGGGATGCCCTTCTGCTCCATGACGTCGGACACGGCCAGGCAGTTCATGACCGTGGCGAGCATGCCCATGTGGTCGGCGCGCGAGCGGGCCATCTTGCCCTCGCCGTTTTTCACGCCGCGCCAGAAGTTGCCGCCGCCGATGACGACGCCCACCTGCACGCCCAGTTCGGTGCAGGTCTTGATGACGTCGCACACCTGACCGATGACGCCGAAGTCCAGCCCCGTCTTCTGCTCACCGGCCAGCGCCTCGCCGCTGATCTTGAGCAGGATGCGTTTATATTTGGGTTCTGTTCCCATAAAACTACCCCTCACTTTTTCATATTCGTCGTTTTATTGTAATATAAAACCGCCCGGATGAAAAGGGGGTATTTGTGAAAAGAGCGAAAACAATCGCCGCCGCCCTCACTTCCCTGCCGCGCTTTGAGCGGAAAGTGCGCCCGGTTCCACGCCTGCTCGGCCGATCCGCTGAGCGATCTGAAGATCAAGATTTCGATTATGTAAACCAATTTATTGCATTATGTAAACCGAATACATCCCTTCTTTCCATTGCAAAACCCGCACACGGCTGACCGTGTGCGGGTTTGTGCTTGTTATAAATGGGAATCCTTTCTTTTGGGGCAACAGCTATTTTGCTCCGGGCTTCCCTGCGGCCATCCCGGCCGGGGCGTTTCCGGCGCTGCTTGCCGCTGTCGAACTTTTACGCCATGAAGCACGGCGGCAACGTATCGACCCACACCATCAACCAGCTCTGCCGGCTGCTGCAGTGCCGTGTGCAGGACGTGATGGAGTATATAGACGAGGAATAAGCGCATAAAGGGCGGACGCCATACCGGCATCCGCCCTTTCGGGAAATATAAGTGCATGGAGCCCATATGGGATGCTGCTCCGACCGCAAAGGAAAAGAGCCCGGCTGATGCCGGGCTCTTTCCGCTGGAGATGAGGGGATTTATCTGAAAGAAGACAAAGCGAACATTACATCCAGCCGCCGGAGACGTTCATCACGTGCGCGGTGACGTACTTGGACTCGTCGGAGGCGAGATAGAGCGCCATGTAGGCGATGTCGATGGGCTCGCCGAGGTGCTTAATCATGCAGTTGGTCGTGTAGCGCGACTGCGTCTCAGGGGTGAGGTGCTTGGCAACGGCTTCCGTAGCGATGATGCCGGGGTTGAGCACGTTGACGCGCACACCTGCGTGCGCGACCTGACGCGCCATCTGACGGCTGAGGTGGTTGATGCCGGACTTGGCCACGCCGTAGCCGACCTGCGTGCGGTCAGGGCACACGGCGGCGACGGAGCCGATGTTGATGATGCTGCCGGAGTGCTGCTTGATCATGGCCTTGTTGAGCGCTTCCTGGCAGGCGTTGAACACGGTCGAAAGGTCAACGCAGACCGTCTTTTCAAACTCTTTGTAGGTGCACTTGGTGATGTCGAGGTCCTTGCGGGGGTTGGACTCGCCAAAGTTGTTGACCAGCACGTCGAGGCGGCCTTCCTTGGCGATGCACTCGTCGATCATGCTTCTGTGCGTGGCGGGATCGTGCGCCTCAAAGTACACGAGCTCGGCCTGACCGCCGCGGGCTCTTGCGGCCTCGACGGCAGCTTTGCCGGTCTCCATGTTGCGGCAGGCATAGTAGACCTTCGCGCCCTCATCGACGAAGAGATCCGCGATTGCGCGGCCGATGCCGCGGGTGCACGCCGTGACCAGCGCGACTTTTCCTTCCAGTCTGTTACTCATAACCGTACACTTCCTTTCTGATGGTCGTCATATTGTTTCCGGTGATCGGCGCGGCTGCGCCGAGGTTGCTTAAAGGTTTGCGCCGTAGTCGGCAACGAGCGCCTGCCCGTTGAGCGGCGCGGACTCATCGCTGCACAAAAACAGCAGGATCTTGGCAATGTCGAGATCCGAGCAGGTGCCGACGTCAAGCGTGGAGTGCTTTGCGGTGGAGGCCTGCATGGCCTTGGCGGCCTTCGTATACTTGCCTCTGGCCTTCATGGCGCGCGTGGTCATCGGGGTCATGACCGTGCCGGGGCACACGCAATTGGCGCGGATCTTCTGCGTGCCGTTGGCAAAGCGCAGCGCGATGTGCTTGGTCAGCGCGACCTCGGCGCCCTTCGAGACCGTGTAGGCTGCGCTGCCGTTGCCGTTCACGCCGCCGACAGAGGCGACGGTGGCAATGGTGCCGTATCCCTGCGCGACGAACTGCTTGACGGCCGCGCGGGTAACATACATCGTGCCCTTGACGTTCACGCTGAGCGTCGTGTCGAGGTCACTGGTGAGGAAATCGTCGATCGGGCGCATGGCCACGTCGAGCACACCGGCGATATTGGCCAGTGCGTCAAGCTTGCCGTACTTCTCAACGCCGGCAGCAACGGCGGCCTTCACGGCGTCGTTATCGGTGATGTTGACGACGGTCGTCATGACCTCGCCGCCCGCGGCGCGGATGCCCTCAGCGACCTTGTTGAGGTTTTCCTCCTGCATATCCGCCATGATGACGCTCGCGCCCTCCTGTGCGAAGAGCTCGGCGGTCTTGGCGCCGATGCCGGAGCCGGCGCCGGTCACAAAACAGACTTTTCCATCGAGTCTACCCATTGGTTTCTCCTTTTTGATTCATCAGTTGCTGTGGGTGGGCTGCACACGACGAAATTCCGGTGTGTGCAGCCGGCCCCGGATATTACTCGCCCTTCGGCGGCCACTCCATGCCGATGCGCTCACACTGGCGCTCGGTGTCCCAGAAGAAGCCCCAGTCGGGCAGGTGCCGGATGCGGGCGGTGTCCGCCGGCGTCCAGGTGACGAGTTCGCCCTTCTTGTAGAGCGCGTCGATCTCCTCATCGGTGTAGCCGAAGTCCTTGAGGACTTCGCGGTTGTGCTCGCCGAAGCACGGCGCGGAGGCCACAATCCTGGAGGGATTGTTCTTGAAGCGGTTCGTGATGCCGATGCCCTTCATCTCGCCGAAGATCTGGTCTTCCCACTCGACGAGGTTCTCGCGCTCGGCGTACTGCGGATCGTTTTCAATGTCGCCGGGCTCATACGCACGCTGGTTGGGGATGCCGGCCTTGTTGAAGATCTCCTCGAGCTCGGCGCAGGTGTGCTGCGCGCAGAAGTCCGTGAGCGCCTGGTCCGCCTTCTGGCCCATGGGGGTGTTGAGCGGGAAGCCGGGGATGCCCTTCGGCAGGCCCGGGGTGACGCCCGGCGTGCCAACGCCGATGATGGGATAGCCCTTCTCAACCGGTCCTGGACCGTTGATGGCGACAAACAGCTGCTTGTTGTCCTTCGTGGTGTAGAACGAGAAGCAGGCGGCGAGGTCGGAGTGGTTGCCGGTGCGGTAAGGCACGGGCTCGCCGTCTTTCGGGTAGCCCTTGTTGTACCAGAGCACCGGGTAGTTATCGAGCAGGCGGAACATGGTGTCGTACTGCGCGACGTCGCACGATTCACCCTTGCCGGTCTTGAGCGCGTGGATGTAAGCCGAGAGCGCGGTCATGCAGGCGTTGTAGGCCGTGACATAGTCAGACAGATAGGGGTTGACCTTCAGCGGCACATCCGTCGGGGACACGCCGTTCATGTACATATAACCGCCCATGGCCTGACCGGAAACGTCGTAAGACGCCTTGGACTTGTACGGACCCGTCTGGCCGTAGCCGGAGACGTGCACGATGCACAGCTTGCTGTTGACGCCCCAGCACACCTCGTCGGTGAGGCCCATCTTGGCATAGGTGCCGGCCTTGCTGGACTCGATCCAGATATCCGCCCACTCGAGGCACTTCTTGAAGATCTTCTTGCCGGCGGGCGTGCGCGGGTTGCAGGTGATGGAGAACTCATTGCGGTGGTTCTGCGACCAGCTCGTCGTGCCGCGCGTGCCGCAGGAGATCTTGGGGGCCTCGGACTGGAGCACCTTCGCGCCCATCTCGGCCATCAGGCAGCCGGCGAACGGGCCGGCGATCGCCGTGCCGGACACAAAGACCTTGACGCCGCTCAGGACGCCGAACTCGGGATATTCATCAAACGCCTGCGTGAGGTTGCAGTCAATTTTTTTGAAACTCATGTATGCTGTGCCTCCTTTTTGTCGTGTTTTTCTACAGATTTCTCCGGATTCAAGATAAGCTGCCAACATGGGCAAAAGCCCACGCTGACAGCTTACCGTCTATTTGCGCTAAGATTTACTTTTTCGGGGGATACTCCAGGCCGATGCGCTTGGCCTGACGCTCCGGATCCCAGAAGAAGTGCCACTCAACGAAGTTCTTGATGCGGGCGGTGTCCGCCGGCGTCCAAGTCGCGAGCTCACCCTTCTTGTAGAGCGCGTCGATCTCCTCGTCGGTGTAGCCGAAGTCCTTGAGAACCTCGCGGTTGTGCTCGCCGAAGCACGGCGCGGAAGCCACGATCTGAGACGGGTTCTTCTTGAAGATGTTCGTGACGCCGATGCCCTTCATCTTGCCGAAGCACTGGTCATCCCACTCGACGATGTTCTCGCGAGCCTCGTACTGCGGATCCTTCTCGATGTCGGCCGGGCCGTAAGCGCGCTGGCACGGGATGCCGGCCTTGTTGAAGATCTCCTCGATCTCGTCGCAGGTGTGCTCGGCGCAGAACTTCGCGCACAGCTCGTCCGCCTTCTTGCCGCGGGGGTCAAACAGCGGGAAGCCGGTGCAGTTCTTCGGGATGCCCTCGGTGACACCGGGCTTGCCCATGCCGATGATCGGGTAGCCGCGGGTGACAGGGCCCTGGCCGACGATCGCAACGAACATGGCGTTGCCTTCCTTCGTGTCGTAGAAGGAGAAGCAAGCAGCCTGGTCGCTCTTGTTGCCGGTGCGGAAGGGCACGGGCTCACCCTGCTTCGGGTAGCCCTTGTTGAACCAGTTGGCCGGGTAGTTGTCGAGCAGGCGGAACATGGTGTCGTACTGAGCAACGTCGCAGGAGTCGCCTTCGCCGCTGTTCTTGGCGTTGATGTAGCCGGCGAGGGCCACCATGCAGGCGTTGTAAGCGGTGATGTAGTCGGACAGGTACGGGTTGACCTTCAGCGGGCCGGACGTCGGGGAGACGCCGTTCATGTACATGTAGCCGCCCATGGCCTGACCGGAAACGTCGTAGGAGGGCTTGTTCTTGGACGGGCCGAACTGGCCGTAGCCGGACACGTGCACGATGGCGAGCTTCTTGTTGTGCTTCCAGCAGACCTCATCGGTCAGGCCGCGCTTGGCATAGGAGCCAGGACGGCCGGCCTCGATCCAGATGTCAGCCCACTCGATGCACTTGAGGAAGATCTTCTTGCCGGCGGGGCTGGCGGAGTTGATGGTGATGGAGTACTCGTTGCGGTGGTTCTGGCTCCACGCGAGGGTGCCGCGGGTCTGGCAGGCGATGGTCGGAGCCTCGGCCTGCAGGACCTTCGCGCCCATCTCGGCCATGAGGCAGCCGGCGAAGGGGCCGGCGATGTTCGTGCCGGTCACGAAGACCTTGACGCCCTTGAGGACGCCGAAGGACGGATACTCGTCAAACTTCTGAGTCAGTTTGTTGTCGATTTCTTTCATGTTAGATGACAATCCTTTCTGTGCGTATCGCACTGAATGAGGTTGATTGGTCGGAAGAAATTACTCTTTGACGGCTTCTGCCTTCTTGTGCACGCTCGGGATCAGGAAGCAGACCACGATGCCGACGACGACACAGATGAGCTGCACGAGCGCCACGGAGTGCAGCGCGCTGGCGGCAGCGGCGGGCACTGCCATGCCGGTGGCGGCCTTCTTGGTCATGCCGGTGACGAACATGGGCACGAAGATGGCAACACCGAACGGAGCAGTCATATCACGGAACACGTTGTACGTGCCGGAAGCGGAGGAGGACTCAGCCGGAGCAACACCGGACAGGGCGACCTTCATGAAGATGGTGCCGTTGCCGCCGATGCCGAGACCGACAAAGAACAGAGCGCCGCCCATCATGAGGATGCCGGCATTCTCGCCGATGAAGAGCATGATCAGAGAGCCGATGGCGACAAACACGAGCGCGATGGCAGCCACGACCTTCGGCTCCTTCTTGTCGGCCATGGGGCCGAGGACGACGGTGCCGATCGCCATGCCGAGGTACTCAATGCTCATGGCAACCGCAGCGACGGTGGCCTTGTCGATGGCATAACCGAAGCGGATGATCTCGGTCAGGCAGGCGGTCATAAGGCCCTGGGTCAGGAGCATGACCAGCACGGGGAGCACAAAGTTCTTACGAGCCATGAACTTGCCGTTGAGGATCGGGTTGGCAGCCTTCTTCTCAACGAGGAAGAGGACGATGAGACCAACGATGGCCACGCCGATGGACGCGAGCGTCGCAACGCTGGCCCAGCCGTTCTGCTGGCCGAAGGTGGGCACGCAGACGAGCGCACCGAACATGAGCAGGACGAACACGGCGCCTGCCCAGTCAAAGCCCTGCATGGTGCCTTTGGGGATGTTCGGGTTATCCTTGACCTTTGCAAAGCAGATCAGGAACGTGATCACGCACAGCGCGACGCAGACCCACATGACGATGCGCCATGCATTGGCCGTTCCGATGACCTTCATGATGATGCCGCCGACGGTGGGTCCAAAGATGACCATGCCGCAGGCAACTGCCATGTAGACCGTGAAGCCCTGGCCCATCTTCTCGGGCGGGAACTCCATCATGATGTAGGACATGACGACCGGGGCGATGCCGGCAGCGCCGATACCGACCATGAAGCGGAACACGAGCAGCAGCGGGATGTTCTGCGGGCAGATGGCGATGAGCGCCTGGCCGACGGTGTAGAGCGCCATCGCGCCGAGCAGCATCTTTCTGCGGCCGATCACGCCGCCGAGCTTGCCCAGGATCGGCGCCATGGCGGCGGCGGCCAGGGAGTAAGCCAGCGTGATGAAGGTCAGGGACGAGTCGGCATCCCAGGCCGTGGAGATCGCGGTCGGCACCGAAGCGGTGAAGCCGCCGCAAAGGCTCAGGATCGCCGCCGCAATAGCGTAGGGCACAAAGCCTTTCATGTAGTTTTTGTTGTTTTCCATAGTGTATTCTCCTGTCTGATGATTCGGCATTTGCCGTGGACAGTTTGGTTGCTTTCCTGTGTGCAGCGCCGGTCAGTAGCCTTTGGCGAGGCTCTCCTCGATCAGCTTGCTGCGCACAATCTTCCCGTTTTCATTAACGGGAATGCGATCCGTAAATTCAATGGATTTGGGGATCTTGTACGGGGGGAGATAGTTGAGCGCGAAGCGGATCAGGTCCTTATTTCCGACCGGGGCGTTCGTCTCCACGATGGCGTGGATGCGGTGACCCCAATCGGGATCCGGCAGGCCGATGACCACGGCGTCGACCACCTTTGGATGCTTTTTGAGCACCATCTCGACCTCGGCGGCAAAGACATTTTCTCCGCCGGTGACGATCATGTCGCTGCGGCGGTCGGCAAAATACAGGTAGCCTTCCGCGTCCACATAGCCCATGTCGCCGACGCTGCGGAAGCCTTCGCTATCCGTCGGGATGGGCGGGATGTTCTTATACGTCACACGCGGGCTGTTATCGCCCCAGGACATGAAGATCTCGCCGACCTCGCCGGTGGGCAGCTCGTGGCCGTCCTCACTGCGGATGGACACCCGGCCGCAGTGCATCTTGCCGACGCTGCCGGGGTGGCGCAGCCACTCGTCGCCGCGGATGGACGTCATGCCGATGCACTCGGTCATGGCATACATCTCGTAGAGCCGCTCGGGCGGGATGATCTGAAGCCACTCGCGCTTGAGATCCTGCGAGCAGACGCCGCCGGTATGGCACAGCACCTCGAGGCTCGCAAGGTCCTCCTTCCGGAAGCCGGGCATGCGGCTAATGCGCTGCATGAGCGTCGGCACCATCTGGACGTACTCGATGCGGTACTTTTTGATGAGCCGCACGATGGTCTCGGCGTCGAGCTTGGCCGGCATGACGAGCGTGTTGCCGCAGTAGAGGCCGTTGAAGGCCGCCGAGTGCGGCGCACCGTGAAACAGCGGGCCCGCGAGCAGCTGGCGCATTTCAAAGCGCATGCCGGACACGGCGAACCAGGTCCGCAGACCTTCGTCGCTCTCCCCGGCGGGCATGTCCTGCTCGATGACCTTTGTCTTCCCCGTCGTGCCTCCGGAGCAGTTGGCAAGATTGGGGATGGCGAGCACATCGGGGGGCAAGTCCGCGGGGCAGCCGGCACACAGCGTTTTGAGCTCCGCCGTGCTCAGGCCGGGATAACCGTCCGGCTTTTTGCGGTTTGTGATGACGAGCGCCGGAGACACACACGCACAGATCTCCATCAGGTTGCGCTGCGGCGCGCGGTTGGACACCGGCACATAGCAGGCGCCGGTCTTCCAGATGCCGAATGCGAGCGCGATGTGCGTCGGGATGTTCGGCAGCGCGGCGAGCACGCTCTTGCCGGGGCCGATGCCCTGATCGAGCAGATACCAGGCAATGCGGTTCGAGAGCTCGTGGAGCTCCCGCCATGTCATGACGGACTCCTTGTTTTCCGGGGAAACATAAATGACCGCCGGCACATCCGGCTTCACGCGGGCGATGCTCGCCAGCTGCGTGCCGGGTGTGAAAAAGCTCTCCGTCCCGGTGTTGAAAATGTTAAAATGCTGCGTGCGCATCTCCATCACTTCCTGACAGCACTGAATTTGGCATACGCCGGTCCCGCCCGCCCTCAGCGGGCGGGATCAGCGGCTTTGGAAAATTACTTCGGCAGGTTGTTCGGACGGTAGCCGCCGTCGATCTGCAGGCAGACGCCAGTGACGTAGGATGCGGCGCTGGAGGACAGGAACAGGATGCCGTTGGCAATGTCCTCGGGCTCGGCAAAGCGCTTCATCGGGATGGTATCACCGACGGAGTCCTTGGCGAACTGCGGCATATTGGCGACCATGTCGGTGTTGACAACGCCCGGAGCGACCGCGTTGACACGCACGCCCCTGTCGGCGAAGGAATAAGCGACGGACTTGGTCATGGCGATCAGGGCAGCCTTGCTGGCGGGGTACGGCAGGCCGGTCGGGCAGCCGTAGACACCGGCGACGGAAGCGGTATTGACGATGCAGCCCTTGGTCTTGATCAGGTGCGGGATCGCGTACTTCATCATGGTGTAGGGGCCCTTCATGTTCAGGTTGCAGACGGCGTCCCACTCGGCCTGCTTGAGCTTGGTCAGCCAGGTGCTGTTGTCGGTGCCGGCGTTGTTGACGAGCACATCCAGACGGCCCCACTTGGCAATGATCTCTTTGTACAGTTCCTGAACGGCCTTGTAGTCGCACAGGTCGATGGCCTTGGTCATGACTTCGTAGTCGGGGTTGATCTCCTTGAGCGCTGCCAGAGCCTTGGCACCGGTCTCTTCATAGTGGCTTAGGAAGTACACTTTGGCACCCGCAGCGAGAAAGCCCTTGACTGCCGCGAAGCCGATGCCGCGACTACCACCGGTAACAAGAACGACCTTACCTTTGAATTCGTTTTCAAACATGATTTTTGTCCTTTCTTAACGCAAATCTTTGACTTTTTCCGGGGGGTTCCCGTCCCCTCGGACTCACACCAGCAGTTATGCTTTTGTTAAGGAACGATAATATTTTAACATTACCTGCGCCGTTCTTCCGGCCGATGCCTTCTGTTTTCCTATCGTTGAAAACGACAAAAAATCAGATTTCACATCAAATTTCGTGGCAAAAATGACAAAGCCCCAAAAGACGGCCATTGCCGCTTTTGAGGCTTTGTCAACATATTCTGTTTTCGGTGTTCAGTCCTTCGCGGACTTCGGTGTTTGGTGAAAATACGAACGCGGCATTTTCTCGGTCAGAATGCCCAGCAGGTCCATCATATAGCAAAAGCAGAGCTGGAGCTGATCGGGCGACTGCTTTTCCGTCTCGGTGAGGATGCCGTTCATGGCATCGTTCGCGATCTCGGCATACAGTCCGCTGAGCGCCACGACCGGCGGCTCGGACGGGACATAAAACTGCTCGAACTTCATATACGGATTCGCCACCAGATAGACATAGGTGCCGCTGTTCATGCGGCTCTCAGCGATCTCGAGCGCCTCACCGTCGTCCGGCAGATAGCGGTAGCGGTGGAACGGGCCGAGGTTGATGAGCGTGTTCGGCCGCAGGCGGTAATCCAGACCGTTGACCGTCAGCGTGCCATGGCCGCTGCGGACGAGCAGAAACGTCTCGTCGTGGTTGTTGACATAGAGTGTCGGCGCCTTGATCTTCCGGATGCAGGCTTTGATATCGCTGGGCAGGACATTGTTGACAAAATAGTCATGCGCGCCGGCCAGAACGGGCTTCTCGTCCTTGGAGCTGAAAAATGCCGTGCCGGATGAACGTTCGTTAGCCATGCTGCTTCCTCCCCTGTCCTCTCTGCTTGCGGAACTCGCCTGGTGACATCTTGTTGAGCGCGTAGAACACGCGGCCCATCGTCCGGTCGGAGCCGAAGCCCGTTTCCATCGCGATATCGACCGTCGGCAGATCCGTCGTCGTGAGCAGCGCCTCCGCGTAGCGCACGCGGAACATGGACAGGATCTGCTTGTAGCTGGAGTTCAGGCGCGTCTTGAGCTGCACACGCAGGATGTTCTCCGACGTGTAGAGATCGCGCGCGATCTTTTCGGCGTCGATCGGCTCGGACATATTCTCGTACAGATAGCTGATGGCGGAAATGAGCGTCTCGCTCATAATCATGCCGCGGTAGACCCGGCCGCCCTTCCCGTCGCTGAGCATGTCATTCAGATAGCCCTGCGGCGTCGTGCCGGTCAGCGCTTTGAAGCGGCGGAAAAACGTGATGCTCATATGGAAGCCGGAGATGGACGACACATAGTCAAACGGCAGGCTGTCATACAGGAAGTATGACATGGCCAGGATCAGGCGCGTGCGGTTGACATACTGGCTGAAGTTCAGCCCGGTCGCAATGAGCAGTGCGTGGTTGAGTGCCGTCTCATCCGCATCGGACGAGACCGCCTCCGCGACCGAGGCCGCCGTGAGCTCCGCCGTGCTGTGCGTGGCGATATAGAGGCTGGCGCGCCGGCCGAGCGGCATTTCCATCGGCGAATACTGATCCCTGCGCCGCGCGGCTGCGCGGTTATACAGCAGCTCGATCTTACGCAGGAACGAACTGCGGATCACAGCCGAACCGCAGCTGTTTTTCGCACTCAGGTGCCGGAACTGCGCAAACAGCCGCGCGATCTCCTTGACGTCCTCCCCGTCCGGCCCGATCACGGGCAGGCCGGTAACGATCTCGATCTCGCGCAGGTTCGTGATCTGATTGAACATATAGTAGCTCAAAAGCTGATAATCAAAGGCAGCGACCCAGATCTTGAGCGTTTGCCCAAACTCGGGGCAGATCGTCAGCACCTGCGAGCACTGGATCCACGCAACGCAGCCCGGCTGTACGGGAAATTCCTCCCCGTTGATGATAAAGCTGCCGCTGCCGCTGCGGACAAGCACAAAATAGCTGTCCGCCTCCATGACGGGGAACAGCTCCTCACTGATGGTATGCTCCTGCAGCCGGAGATACTTGTCCGGACCGCAGAAATACCCGCTGCGCGGTGTTTCGCAGAGCGGTCTGTTTCTTCTCTTCAACGTGTTTGCCCCCATTCGTGGTAACGATACGGCTTACAAACATGCAACCGGCAATGTCTCTGTTTATAGATTAACAGCTTTTTGTGCAAAAAACAAGTGAACGAATTTCAAATTTTCCAACATTCACCCCATTCTGTTACAAAAGAACGCATATTGGCAAAAGGCCCGCCGGTGTGCATCCGGCGGGCCTTCGCGCTGTGATAAGATTGAAAGGAGTAAGAGGATGAAAAAGAATAATAGCAAAGAGAATACAGTGACTTACAGCTCGTAGCCGACGTGGAAGCCCTGATGCATGGCATCGCTGGACTGACCCGGCTTGATGGCGTCGCCGATGACGTGAACTTCCGGCACGAACGCTTTGAGCTCTTCGGACAGCGGATCATACTTGCGGGAGCCGAGGCCGAGGACAATGTAATCAAAGCCCTTGAGCCATTCTTCCGTGCCGTCCTTGTGCTGGATCTTGACCTCGTGCTCGGTCACTTCGAGCACCTTGGAGTTGATGTAGCTCTTGACGCCCTCGCGGCGCAGGCTGGCGAGCGCGATGTTGCGGTTCGGCAGGCAGACGCCGGTCATGAGCTGCGGCTGCATTTCCACGAGCGTGACTTCCACGTCGCCGATGCTGCCGGTGGTGGCAAAGGAGTTCGGGCGCGCGTCGGCCATGAGCATTTCGGCCGTCTCGCAGGCGACTTCGCCGCCGCCGAGGATGCAGACCGTGCCCTTCGGGATGGTGACCTTGCGGCTGAGGATGTCATGGGTGGTGATGATCGGATAGTCGCCGACGCCCTTGATGAAGGTCGGGATGAGCGGCGTCGCGCCGGTGGCAACGACGACGGCATCGGGCGCAAATTCCTTCACGCTCTCGACCGTGGCTTCCTTCTTGAACTCGAACTTCACGCCGGCCTTTTTGGCGCGGTAGTTCAGGTGCGTGAGCCACTTGCACATCTCCTGCTTGCCGGGAGAGACGACCGCCAGATTCAGCTGGCCGCCGATCTGCTTGCTCTTCTCCCAGACGGTGACGTCGTGGCCGCGCTCGGCCGCCGTGACAGCGGTGTACATGCCGCCGGGGCCGGCGCCAATGACGAGGACCTTCTTCGGCTTGTCGGTCGGGTTGAACGGATAGTCATACTCGTGGCCGACGAGCGGGTTGATGTGGCACTTGCAGACCGGGTGATGCGGATCTTCCGGCGTGATGCACCGGCCGCCGCAGGAGCCGCAGGGCGTGATGTCATCGAAGCGGTTCTCGTAAGCCTTCTTGGGCAGGTCGGGGTCTGCGAGCAAAGGACGACCCATGGACACGCCGTCCACCAGACCACGCTCGACCAGATCGGCGGCGTAGCGCACGTCGTTGATCTTGCCGACAACGAAAACCGGGATGTTCACGACCTTCTTGATCTCCGACGCCTCGTAGACGTTCATGCCGATCTTCTGGCTGTGGGAAGGAAGGATGTTCTGAAGGCCCTCATATTGGACGCCGCCAGAGACCTCGAGCATGTCAACGCCCGCGGCCTCGAACTTCGGGGCGAGGTAAAGCATTTCGTCCAGGGAGTTGCCGCCCGGCTCACGCTCGGAACCGGAGACACGCAGCACGATCGGGAAATCGGGGCTGATGTTGCGGCGGCACTCTTCAATGATCTCGAGGATCAGGCGCGCACGGTTGTCGATGCAGCCGCCGTACTCGTCCATGCGCTTGTTGCGCAGCGGGCTGAGGAAGGCGCCCGGCAGCATGTAAGCATGCGCGACGTGCAGGGCGATGCCGCCGCAGCCGGCCTCTTCGGCGCGGCGCGCGGCCTGGCCGTACTGCTTGACGACCTTGTGGATCTCGTCAATGGTGATCGGGCGGCTGACGGCGCCGTTGGCGTTCGTGTTCACGGACGGGCCGAGCGGCGTGATGCCCTTGAGTGCGCAGATGGACTCCGGGCCGGGGTGAATGAGCTGCGGGAAGAGCGTGCTGCCGGCATCGCTCACGCGCTTGGCAAAGGCGGCGAACTGCGGGACGAGGGAGTCCTTGTCCAGCGCGGTCGTCTTGCCGATGTACCAATACTTATGATCGACCGTGACTGCGTCGATGACGACGTAGCCGGCGCCGCCCTCTGCGCGGCGCACAAAGATATCCGCGAGCTGCTTGGGCACCGTGCCGTTGGTCGCCTCATAGTGCATGCTCATCGGTGCCATGGCGATACGGTTTTTCAGCGTCGTTCTGCCCAGCTGCAGGGGCGAGAAGATTTTCGCATCTTTCATATCCGTTATCATGTGATTGCCTCCTGAACGATTATTAAATGTGTATCCCACGCGGCGGCCGCCCGCCGGATGTCCCGGCCGGTGCGCTGCGCATGGGTGCTCCGGATGGTTCGTGCTTTCAGTATAATGGAAACGGCCGGGCCATGTCGCACATTTTCTTGTTAAATAATCCACATTTTCAAAAAGAATTTCAGAAAATGATGGCGCGCAGGGAGACAGTTTTTTCATTTTCACTACATTTTGCACCCTTTTTGTCGAAATTGTCCGGTGAAAAAATGCCGGAAAATTGCCGTGTTCCCCCGGCGTTGTCTGTGGAAAGAAGCGAAACTGCACAAGAAATCGCAGCCGATTTTGTATATTACGCCACACTTCGTCCGCCATGTGACAATAAAACTGAAGTTTTTGTACATTTCTTGCGTATGATTACGCCACATTCTTTCCGACACGGTTCGCGGCCTAGTGTTAAAATTTCTACAATAGCTGATGAGGAGCGGATCCGGCCACCAGCGGCCGGTCTCCGGCGGATCATTCCCGGGTCTGTCGGACATGATTAAGGAACTCCGCTCTCAGGCAGACGCGTAGAAAACCAGATTCGGATTCATTTCAATGAAGAAAGGTGTATTTCATGAGTTACGATGCATTGTTTTCTCCCATCAAGCTCAGAGGGCTTGAGCTGAAAAACCGTGTGGTCCTGCCGGGTATGAACACCAAGATGGTCAAGGACAAGAACGACGTCGGCGAGGATCTGCCCGCCTACCATGCGGCGCGCGCAGCCGGCGGCTGCGGCCTGAACATTGTCGAGCTCGTCTCCATCTGCCCCGAGTGCCATGCATACCTGTACCTCGGCCTTTATAATGAGCACCACAGAGACCAGCTGCGCAAGGTCACCGACGCGATCCACGCGGCCGGCGGCAAAGCAGGCGTGCAGATCTGGCACGGTGGCTTCGTGCCCGAAGAGTTCTTCGACAAGACCAACAAGCTCGAGACGCCCGACACGCTGACCGTCGAGCGCATCCACGAGATCGTCAAGCAGTTCGGCTACTCCGCCAAGCTCGCCGTCGAGGCCGGCTTCGACGCACTCGAGTTCCACGGCGCGCACACTTACCTGCCGCACGAATTCATGAACCCCTCGCTCAACAAGCGCACCGACGAGTACGGCAACCAGAGCCTGGAGAACCGCTGCCGCTTCAATCTCGAAGTCATCCGCGAGATGCGCAAGAACATGCCGGAAGACATGCCGCTGCTCATGCGTCTGGACGCCATCGACGAGATGCTCCCGGCCGTGACCACGCAGGACGAGACCGTGCAGTTCATCAACTGGGCCGCCGAGGCCGGCGTCGATGCGATCGACCTGTCCCGCGGCAACGCCCGCAGCCTTGCAACCGTGTACGAAGTGCCGCCCTACAACCTGGAGCCGGGCTTCAACATGGACAACATCGCCGCCATCAAGGCGCGCGTGAACATCCCGGTCATCGGCGTCGGCCGCATTGTCGACCCCGCGCTGGCCGATCAGCTCATCCGTGAGGGCAAGATCGACATGGTCGCCGTCGGCCGTGCGCAGCTCGCTGATCCCGAGTGGTGCAACAAGTCCAAGGAAGGCCGCGAGGCGGAGATCCGCCGCTGCATCGGCTGCACCGAGGGCTGCTATGACAAGGTCATCGATCCGAAGGCCAAGCACATCACCTGCACCCGCAACCCGGCGCTCTGCCTGGAGTACAAGGGCCTCCCGAAGCCGGAGAAGGCCAAGAACGTCATGGTCATCGGCGCCGGCATCGGCGGTCTGATGGCAGCCGAGTACCTCAAGGCCCGCGGCCACAATCCGACCGTTTATGAAGCGGCCGAGACCGCCGGCGGTCACTTCGTCCTGGCCGGTAAGGCCCCGAAGAAGCAGGCCTTCACCGACGCTGTGATGTGGGACGTCGAAGAGTGCAAGCGCATGGGCATTGAGATCAAGACCGGCGTGACCGTCACGCCCGAACTCATCAAGGAAGTCAAGCCCGACCACGTGATCGTCGCCACCGGCGCGCACTATGTCGCCCCGAACATCCCGGGTCTCGACACCGCGAAGGACGTCTATGTGGCTGAGGACGTGCTGGCCGGCAAGGCCATGCCGCACGGTGAAACCATCATCCTCGGCGGCGGCGGCGTTGGCTGCGAGACCGCGCAGTTCCTCATCGAGCACGGCGTTACCGATGTGCGCGTGATGGATTCCAAGCGCGTCGGCAACAAGATGGGTATGCTGCGCACGATGTTCCTCGACATCGAGTACCCCGGCGATACCATCAAGAAGAGCCGCGGCTCCAAGGTCACCAACATCGGCGATCACGAGATCACCTACGCGTTCACGAACAAGGCCAAGAAGACCGTCGAGAAGACCCGCCACTTTGATTCCCTCGTCATCGCCACCGGCATGCACTCGCGCCCGACGCAGGATCTGACTGACGCCTGCAGCGAGCTCGGCATCCCCTGCGACGTGATCGGTAGCGCCAAGAAGGCTGACATGGGCATCGAAGCCACCGCCGACGCTTACGCCGTCGCCATGAACGTCTGAACACGGATAACAGATTAGGAGGTTATCATCATGACAGTTGAAGAACGTCTCGAAGCACTCGAGAAAGAAGTGCAGCAGCTCAAGGACGTGCAGGCCATCAAGGAGCTCAAGAGCAAGTATTTCCGCGCGCTCGACACCAAGAACTGGGACGAGCTGGAGACGACCATGACCCCGAACATCTCCACCGCTTACTCCAACGGCAAGCTCGTCTTCCACGGCCCGAAGGAGATCACCAACTACTTCAAGGAGTCCATGCCCGATACCGAGATCACCCTGCATCAGGGCCACAACCCGGTCATCTGGTTTGAGAGCGACACCGTTGCCTACGGCAAGTGGTACCTGCAGGACAACCTGATCTTCGCCGATGGCAACCCCTACTGCGGCACGCAGATCCAGGGCTCGGCCATCTACACCGACAAGTACGTCAAGGTCGACGGCCAGTGGCTGATCGAGGATACCGGCTACCTGCGCGTGTATGAGGAGTCCTTCCAGCGCGACAAAACGCACCGCATCCGCATCAACATGTTCCGCCCGAAGAAAAAGAAAGTCATCAAGAAGAAATAAATAACCCGCTTGATTCAAGCCGTCGTACATCCGATGTATGGCGGCTTGAATCAAAATACGCGGAAAATCCCTGCGAATGGAGCGTGATCCCTGTGCTGAAAAAACTGCGGCGCAAAGTCTACCGCAAGATCCGCTTTCAGACCTGGTACCGCAAGGCAAACTACTACCACCGCAAGCGGAACGATCTGAACAAGACCATTGCCCAGTACCGCGGCGTGGACGTGCTGAGCAACAAAAAGCGCCTGTACCGTCTGCGGCGCGACATGATCCGGAGCCTGTTCCGCTACGGCTCGTACTACAACGAATACTTTCTCTTCGGCTACGAGGGAAAGGACGCCGCCTACCGCGACGGCTTCATCACCGAGGGTGTGCGCATGAGCTACTACCCGCGCATGAACGACCCGAAGAACACGAACATGCTCGAGAACAAGTACCTGACGTATCAGAAGTTCCGCGATTTTTACGGCCGCGACGTGCTGCGCATCAAAAAAGGCGCGCAGCCCACGCCCGCCGCGCTCGAGGCGCTTCGCAATTTCACGCAGGCACACCCGGATTACATCGTCAAGCCCATTTATGCCGCCTTCGGCAAGGGCGTACATACGGCGTCCATCCGTGACTACCCCTATCTCGAGGCTGCGCACGCCGCCTACAGCGCGCACGGCGCCATCCTCGAGCAGATCATCGAGCAGGGCGAGGCGCTCTCGCGCATCCACCCGCAGTCGGTCAACACGCTGCGCATTCCGACGGTCGTCCTGGCCGACGGTGAGGTGCGGCTGTTTCACCCCACGCTGCGCGTCGGCCGCGGTGAGGGCATCATCGACAATTTCAGCGCCGGCGGCATCAGCGCGCTCATCGATCCTGAGACCGGGTGCATCTGCTCCAACGGCGCGGACAAAAAGGGCCATCGCTACGTGACGCATCCGGACACCGGCGTGCGCTTTCGCGGCTATCCCCTCCCGGAGTGGGACAAGGCCGTGGACATGGTCAAAACGGCCGCGCGCATGGTGCCCGGCAACCACTACTGCGGCTGGGACCTTGCTTACAGCACTCACGGCTGGTGCATGGTCGAGGCCAACTGCACCGCACAGATGGGCGGCATGCAGATCATCACGCAAACCGGCAGAAAGGCAGAACTGGAAGCGCTCATCGCGCAGATGTGACGCCGCTGCCGTAAATAAGCAAAGGAAACCAACAAGGACGACATCGAAAGGAGAAAAAACCATGACTGAACTTGAAAAACTCGTAGAAAAAGACGCAATCCGTGACCAGTACTACGTTTACGCCCGCGCGCTCGACCGCATCGACAACCCGCTCGGCAAGACCGTGTTCGCCGAGGACGCGCAGGTCGACTACGGCCCGACCTACAAGGGCACCGGCTACGGCTTCATCGACATGATGCTCAAGATGCACCGCAAGATGGTCTCCACGCACCACGTCATGACCAACATCCTCATCAAGCTCAACGAGGACGGCACCAAGGCCGCCGCCGAGGCTTACATGTACGCCGCCTGCAAGTACCGCAACGGCATGGTCGTCGTGGCGCGCTGCCGCGATATCGACCTCTGGGAGAAGCGCGACGGCAAATGGCTCGTCGTCAAGCGCACCGTCGCCGGCGACAACACCATGATCCTGCACCCCGACTTCGCGCCCGACTACAACAATGGCCGCGACAAGGTCAAGGATCCGTCCTACGACTACTTCGAGACTATCGAGTAATTCCATGGCGACGCGAAACATCCCATTCCCCGACAAAGTCCGGGACATGGTACTAGACGTCATCACGCACGTCCGCCGTCAGGAATACACGCCCGAGCAGCTGTGCCAGCTCCAGAAGATCATCGAGTGCAAGTACTTCTACTGGTGGTGCATGGACATGAAAAAAGAGGAGTATGTGATGGAGCTGTTTACGGACGACTTCCGCTACTACCTCAATGGCCATCTCGCCGTCAAGGACAAGCTCCTGCAGGCCCGCAACGCCAAATGGTGCAACAAGGACATGCAGACGATGCACATGGGCCATCAGCCGATGATCTGGCTGATCGACGACACGCACGCGCGTGGGGTCTTCCAATACGAGGACCATATGTGCTATTATGATGACAACGAGGTCCTGCAGGGCTGGCTGGTCTACTGCGACGATTTTGTCAAGGGCGGCGACGGTGCGTGGCGCATCCAGAAGCTGCGCATGGCCTATCGCGAGATGGACGGCAGCTTCCGCAGCACAATGGTACCCAAGGACTGGGTGCCGGATGAATGGGACACACCAAACTACTAAGCGAACGAGGAAGCCGCACATTCGTGCGGCTTCCCTGCCGCCTCATTTTCTCAAAAGCATCCCGGCGGATGCCTTTGAAAAGCTGAGGAAGCTCCAAATCTGACGCAGGAGAATGCAACATGGAACAAAAACGGACACTGAGCAGCTGGATCTCCGCACGCAGATACATCCGCGACTTCGCCGCGGATTACGCTGCCCGGCACGGCGAGGACGCCGCCGAGATCGAAAAGGACATCCTGCAGGCCAAGAAGATCAACCACATCTCGCTCAACGAATACGAGTGGGTCGGCTATCACGACCGCACGGAGGCGCAAAAGCACACCATGTCCACGCTCTGGACGCGCGCGGAGTTCCGCAAGAACTTCACCGACCGCCGCTACATCGCGATCCTGATGAACAAATACATCTTCTCCAAGGTCTTTTCCGACTTTTACGGCCGCCGCTGCGTACAGGCGTCCGCCGTGGACGCGGCGCTGCTGCGCACGCTCGCAGGCGACGCCGGTAAGGTCGTCTATAAGCCCAACTGCAAGGGTCAGGGCACGGGCGTGCGCATCCTCCCGGCGGCGACCGAAGCCGAGCAGGCGGACGCGCTCGCGTATCTGCGCGCAAATTCCGGCGGCATCGTGGAAGAATACATCCAGCAGCATCCGACGCTCGCGCAGCTCAATCCCGGCGCCGTGAGCATCGTGCGCTTTTACACCGTGACCGCACCGTCCGGGACATATCTGTTCGCCCCGGTGCTCACGACAGCCATTGAAAAGGACATCTCCAACGGCTGTCAGGACGCGCTGACTGCGATGATCGACATCCGCACCGGCGTCGTGCTCACGGACGCCGTGGATCAGAACAATTTCATTGACTATCACACGCACCCGGTCACGGGCGTGCCGTTCCCCGGCCTGCAGCTCCCGTTCTGGGAGGAAACCATCGACATGATGCGCCGCGCCGTGCCGCTCGCGAGTAAGATCTCCAACATCGGCTGGGACGTGACCATGACTGCGGACGGCCCGCTCATCATCGAGGCCAACACCATCCCCGGCTTCAACACCGCGCAGTACCGCGGCTACGCCTGGGTCACGGACGGGTACGGCTATCAGCCGCTGTTTGACGAGCTCAACGGCCGCCCGTTCGTCAATAACGACCACTACGCGCGCGTGCTTCTGAAGCTCGACTAACGTCTCACGGAGGTTCCGGTATGGAAGCTGTTCTCTCGGTCGCCTTTGGCGTCTGGATCGTCATCACCGCATTCGTCTACCGGGCCGTGACGGGCCCAAAGCGCGGGGACGGGCAGGAAAAATGAATCTGTATTTCCTGGGAATTCTGGCCGCGCTCGTCGTGTTCTTCGCCGTCGGCATCGGCGCAGGGCGCATGGTCAAGGATACGAACGACTACTACGTCTCCGGCCGCAACGCGCCGACGCTGCTGATCGTCGGGTCGCTCATCGCGTCGTTTCTCTCGACGGGCGCCTTTCTCGGCGACACGGGCGAGGTCTACTCCGGCTTTTTCATCGGCATCGTGACTGTCGGCGTCATTCAGGCGACGGGCTATATCTACGGCGCCGGGTTCTTCGGCCGGTACATCCGCCGGAGCGAGGTGACGACGCTGCCGGAGTATTTCGGCCGCCGCTTCTGCTCGAAGCGCCTGCGCCGGCTCTCGGCCGTCATTTTGCTCGTGTCCGTGAGCGCATACCTGCTCAGTGCCATTCAGGGCGTGTCCACGCTCATGGGCAGCATCACGGGCTATGACTACCGCCTGTGCGCCGTGATCGTGTGGCTGGCGTTCACCGCCTTCACGATCTATTCCGGCTCGCCGGGCGTGCTGCTGACGGATACGATCATGTTCCTCGTCTTTCTCGCGGCCGCGCTCGTCGCAGTGCCGTTTCTCATCCGCGCGGGCGGCGGCTGGTTCGGCGGCATTGAAGCGCTCGCCCGCAGCGACACCATGCCCGGCATCCTCTCCTGGGCCGGCAGCCCGGACTATCTCTACCCGGACGGCGTGAGCAATACGGTTTGGGCCGTGACCTACGGCATCGTCTGGGCGCTCGTCGTGGCCATCAGCCCGTGGCAGACGAGCCGCTACCTCATGGCAAAGGACGAGCACGTCGTCCTGCGCTCGTCCGTGTGGTCGTCCATGGGCGTCATGGTCGTGACGATTGCGCTGTACTTTGCCGCCGCGTTCGTGCGCAACATCAACGGCGGCCTCCCCGGCAGCGAGGCCATGATCTGGGCCGCCACGCACGTGCTGCCGCCGGTCATCGGCATGCTGCTGCTCATCGGCATCAGCGCAGCCGGTATCTCGTCGGCGTCGACGTTTTTGTCGCTGATCGGTTTTTCCGTCGTCAACGACATCCTGCCTGACGCCGGGGACGACCGCAAAAAGCTCGCCCGCTCCCGCTGGGCAATGCTGGCGGTGAGCCTCGTCGTGCTCGTGCTGGCGTATCTCAATCCCCCGCATATCTTTCTCATCATGTATTTCGGCGGCACCGTCATTGCAGGCGCATGGAGCCTTGTGGCCTTCGGCAGCGTGTGGAGCCGCCGCCTGAGCCGCTGCGGCGCGTATCTCGGCATGCTGCTCGGCTTTCTCGGCTGCGTGGGTGCCAAAGCGATCTATGCCCTGTGCGGCATCACGCCGCCGGTGTGGGCGGACGCGTTTTTCATCGGCATCGTGCTGAGCGTGCTCGGCGCAGTGCTCGGCTCCGCGCTCCGGCCGCCGACGCAGGCAGAACAGCTCGCGCGCAAACGGCTCTTCGATGCGCCCACCGGCCCGGACGAGGCCGCCGCCTGCCGCAAAGACCGGCGGCTGTGGCGGGTGTACCTCGTATTCGGCCTGTGCGTGGGCCTGTTTTTCCTGTTTTTCTATGCCATTCCCTACAGCCGTGCGCTGTGATCCCTCGGAGGTGACCGCCATGACGGACACGCTGAATCTGTATTATGCCCGCATCGCCAACATGGGCGATCTGCTCAATCCGCTCATCATCGAGCGCTGCTTCGGCTATTCCGTCGAGCGCTGCTCGTTTCTCACCGGCGACCTGTGCGCCATCGGCAGCGGCCTGGCGCAGTATAAGCTGCACGGCAACCCGCTCATGAAGCTGCAGCAATGCATCAACGGCCGAACGCACCCGCACGTGGACGTCTGGGGCTCCGGATTCATCAACTACGACGATGCGCGCGGGCGCTTTTTCAAGCGCGACATGCGCTTTCACGCCGTGCGCGGCGAGCTGACGCGCCGCAGCGTCGAGCGCATGACCGGCCGCAAGCTCGACATCCCGACCGGCGACGGCGGCATTCTGGCTGACGAGCTGCTGGACACACTGCCGGAAAAGCGGTATGATGTCGGCATCGTGCCGCACGTCTGCGACCTGAACGACCCCGCCGTGACAGAGCTGCTGGGCCGGTATGAAAACGCAAAATTCATCAACGTCAAGGACGACCCCATCACCGTGCTGACCGAGATCGCGCAGTGCCGCTGCATCCTCTCGAGCAGCCTGCACGGACTGATCGCGGCCGACAGCTTCCACATTCCGAATCTGCACATCGTCTTTTCCGACCGCCCGCTCGGCGACGGGTATAAGTTCGATGATTACTATTCCGCCTATGGCGTGCAGCACCGGCCGTGCGACCTGCGCGTGAGCGCGGCGCCCGCCATTGCCGAGATCGAGGACGGCTGGCACATCCGGCCGGAACAGGTCGAGGAGAAAAAGCGGCAGATGCGCGCGGCTTTCCCCTACCCGGCCAGAAACGGAGGCAACGCATGAATGAGCTGATCTCGGTCGTCATCCCGACCTACAACCGAAAGGACAAGCTACCCGCGTGCATCGCGAGCGTGCTGGCGCAGACCTACCGGAATATCGAGATCATCGTCGTGGACGACGCCTCGACCGACGGCACGGAGCGCCTGTTCGACCACGGCACCGACCCGCGCGTACACTACATGCGCTACGGCGACAACCGCGGCGCGTGCTACGCCCGCAATCTCGGCGCGCAGCGCTCGCACGGCAGCATCCTCGCCTTTCAGGACAGCGACGATCTCTGGCACCCGGACAAGCTGCAAAAGCAGTACGACCTGCTCACGGCCACCGGGGCCGACCTGTGCTACTGCGGCATGAACCGCATCGCCGCAAACGGCAGCTCGTTTTATTACCCCGTGCACGCGCCGCACCCCGGCCGCGCGCTGGAGGATTTTCTGGCCGAGAACCGCGCCAGCACCCAGACCATACTCATGCACCGCGCCGTGTGGGAGGCTGTGCGCTTCGACGAGAGCATCCGCCGCTATCAGGACTGGGACTTTGCCATCCGGGCGGCCGAGCGCTTCCGGCTCGTGTACCTGCCGGAGGCACTGGTGGAGTCTGAGGTCGGCGGCGACAGCATCTCCGCCGTCGTGCGCTCCTACCCCCACCTGCTGCGGCTGTATGAAAAGCACGCGGCGCTCTACCGGCGCTTTCCGCACAGCGACGCCGTGATGAACCGCCGCCTCGGCAAGCGCTGCCACCCGACGGACCCGGCGCGTGCCGCCGCGCACTTCCGCAAAAGCTTCCGGCTCAGCCGCAACCCCTATGACCTGAGCTATTACCTCGCCGACTGCCTGCGCGCCCGCCGGCAGCAGAAAGGACAGATACCATGACCGCATTCGTCATTTTGCATTACCGCGCCATCGACACGACCCGCAGCTGCGTCAAGAGCATCCGCGCGCTCGCAGGCGACAAGCACATCGTCATCGTGGACAACGCCTCCCCGAACGGCACGGGCGCGGCTCTGGCGGAGGAGTTTGCCGCAAGCCCGGACGTGACCGTGCTGCTGCACGGCAAAAACGACGGCTTTGCCCGCGGCAACAACGTCGGCACGCGCTGGGTGTGCGAGCATCTGGACGCGGACTTCACGGTCGTGCTCAACAACGACGTCGAGATCCCGCAGCACGACTTTCTCCCCCAGATCGCGCGCATTTACGCGCAGCACCCGTTCGACCTGCTGGGTCCTGACATCGTGTCGGTGTTCTCCGGCATCCACCAGAGCCCGAAAACGCTGCACGGCTGCACGCTCGAGAGCGTGCGGCACAAGCGCGCCTGCGTTGCGCGCAGCAAGAATCCCATCCTTCTGCTGCTGAGCAGCGGCGAGAAAAACAGCCCCGCCATCTGGCGGCTCGTGCAGATCCGCAACCGCAAAAAACAGCACATCGACACGACGCGCCCCGCGGAGGGCGTCGTGCTGCACGGCTCGTGCGTGATCTTCTCGCAGCGCTATCTTGCGCGCCATCCCGAGCCGTTTTACCCGAAAACGTTCATGTACTACGAGATGGAGATCCTCGACTGGCTCTGCCGCCAGGAGGGCAGCGTCGTGCGCTACGACCCGTCGATCTCCGTGCTGCACTATCAGTACGTGGCCTCGAAGATGGAGTACCGCTCGATCGTGCGGCGCTCGAAGTTTGTCATCGACTGCCTGCTCGACTCGCTCGATGCGGCGGAAGAACTCATCCTCGCGTCCGAAGCGACAGAACCCGCGGCAGCGCAGCCGGTAAGCACCGTCGCGCTCGCGGACGCCTGAGCGCGCAGAAAGGCGGCACCGCGCCATGAAAAAGAAAAAGACCCGCCGCGCGACACGGGCGTTTTACGCCGGACTGTCCTACCTCTCGCCGCGGTGGAATACAAAGCTGCTATACCTGCGCAAGTTCGGCCGTCTGCCGGATCTGAAGCACCCGCAGACGCTCAATGAAAAGCTGCTCAAGCAAAAGCTCGAGCGCTTCGGCACGGACCCCGTCGTGCGCCGGTGCGCAGACAAATACCGCGTGCGCGACTATGTGGACGGCTGCGGCTGCGGCGGCACGCTCAACCGCCTGCTCGCCGTGTACGATCGGCCGGAGGACATCGACTGGAACGCGCTGCCGGAGCAGTTTGCCGTCAAGTGGAACTTCGGCTGTGGCTACAACCTCATCTGCACGGACAAAAGCGCACTTGACACGGCCGCGGCCGTAAAGCAGCTGCGCGCCTGGGGGCGCGAGCCCTTCTGGGCGTATTACTCCGAGCTTCAGTACCGCCACGTTGAGAAAAAGCTGCTCGTAGAGGAGTACATCGGCAATGCGGACGGCACGCTGCCGGAGGACTATAAATTTTACTGCTTCCACGGCCGAGCGGATTGTGTTATGCTCTGCGTGGGACGCGACGAGGGCTGGCCAAGGTTTTATTTCTTCGACCGGGACTTCCGGCTCCTGCGCATCAACCGCGACTCGCAGGCCGCGCCCGAGGGCTTCACGCTGCCGAAACCGGCAGGACTGGACGAAGCCTTCGCCATTGCCGACCGGCTGAGCAAGCCGTTTGACTTTGTGCGCGTGGATCTGTATCTCACGCCGCGCGGCGTGCGCTTCGGCGAGCTGACGTTCACCCCGGCGGCCGCGCTGGACAACAAGCGCCTGCCGGAGACCGACCTGCGCTTTGGCCGCATGATGGAGGACACGCTATGAACATTGCCATTCTCGGCGCGGGCAACAGCGGCTGCGCGCTCGCATCCGATTACGCCGCGCGCGGCCACGAGGTCACGCTCATCAAGACCTCGCACAGCCTGCACGACGATAATTTCACGCACCTGTGCGCCACCGGCGGCCGGATGCGCATCCATGACTTCGGCAAGGAGACCGACTGCGTGATCGCGCACCTGTCGCGCGACGTGGCCGACGTCCGGGCAAAAGACGTCGTGCTCCTGTGCACGCAGACGGGCTATCACCCGGACGTGCTGCGGCGCGTCGTGCCGTTTCTGACGCCGGGGCAGGTGCTGCTCATGGTGCCGGGCTACCTCTCCACCGCCTACGCGCTGGGGCTGCACCCGGCCGACGGCGTGATCCTCGCCGAGGCGGAGAGCAACTTCATCGACGGGCGCATCGGCGCGCCCGGGGAGTTTCAGGTGGGCTTCCGCAACGTGCGCAACCCCATCGGCGTCTACCCGCACAGCGCGCTCCCGGCAGCCCGCGAGGTGCTCGACCGGCTGGGCACGCCGTTTGTGTATCTCAAGAGCGTGGCCGAGGCCGCGCTGCACAACCCGAACATGATCGTGCACACGGTCGGCGCCGTGATGAGCATCCCGCGCATCGAGGCCACGCACGGCGAGTACTGCATGTACCACGAGGTGTTCACGCCGTCGGTCTGGAACCTGCTCGAGGCGCTCGACAGCGAGAAAATGCGCGTGCTTGAGCGGCTCGGCTGCGACCCGGTGCCGTATGTCGAGGCATGCAAATTCCGCAACAGTCTCGACGATGCGCGCGATGCGAAGGAGGTCTTTTTCGCCTACGCCGCCATGCCGGAGCGGGCGAAGGGGCCGCTGGATGTGCGCTCGCGCTACATCACGGAGGACGTGCCGCAGGGGCTCGGCCTGCTGGAGTCGCTGGGCGCAGCGCTGGGCGTGCCGACGCCGGTGTGCTCGTCGCTGATCGAGATTGCCTCAGCGGCGCTCGGCAGTGATCTGCGCGCGCAGGGCCGCACGATCGAGCGGCTCGGCCGGGACAACATCCGGACCATTCTGGACGATGCAGAGAGGGGCGCTGAGCCATGTCCCGCTGGAACGCACTGAAAAAAACCTGCCGCATGTGCACGCGTCTGCGCGCGCAGCGCGGCGGCAGCCGGATGGGCTATCTGCTCGACGCGCTGTGGTGCAGCGTGCGGCACGGCGCGTCGCCGGAAAACTACTTCGTGCTTCGGTTTTTTGACCTGCCAGACTGGCAGCGCGCGGCCTTTCTCACTTCCGGCCGCTCCGGCGCGCTCGACCGGGCGCTCAACCGCAATGCCGCGGCGGCAGAAAAGGAAGCCCTCGCGAACAAGGCGCGCTTTCTCACGGTGTTCGCGCCCGATGTCCGGCGGACGCACGTCTACGCGCCGGAGGCGGACTTCGCCGCTTTCTGCGCCTTTCTGGACGGGAACGACACGTTCTTTCTCAAGCCCGTCGGCGGCACGATGGGCCGCGGTATCGAGCGCTGCCGCAGCGCCGCCGTCTCGGACCGCGCCGCGTTTTACGATGACTGCCGCGCGCAGCGGCTGCTGCTCGAGGCGCCCATCCGGCAGCACCCCGCGCTCGAGACGCTCAGCCCCGGGTGCGTCAACAGCGTGCGTGTCAACGCCGCGCGCGGCCATGACGGCCGCGTCCGGCTCATCGGCGCGTGCCTCAAGTGCGGCGGCAAGGGCGCCGCGACCGATAACTTCCACACCGGCGGTATTGCCTACCCGCTGGAGCTGACGTCCGGCCGCGTATCCGGCCCGGGACGCAACAACACCGATCTCGGCGACTATGCCCGCCACCCGGCATCGGGCGCGTATCTGCCCGGGTTTCAGGTCCCGTTCTGGCCCGCGCTCACCGCGTGCGTATACCGGGCCATGGACCGTGTGCCCGGCATGGGCTACGTCGGCTGGGACATTGCCGTGACGCCCGACGGACCGGAGCTCATTGAGGGCAACTGGCACTGGCCGGGCGGCAACATCATTCAATTCGACGGAGTGGGCAAATATCCGCTGCTCCGGGACTGTGCAGGTGAAACCGATGAAAAACATCCTCACTGAAAATAAACTGGTCAAAAATCTCCGCGCCTATCCCGTGCTGCACAAGCGCTGGTGCGACTATATCAAGGGCGTCCGTGAGCTGCCGGAGGGCTTCACGGCCGAACAGCTCTTTCACGACTACCTCAAGGTGCGGCGCAGCAACCCGGAAAAGCGCGTGTCCATGTCCGAGTACATGATCTTCGGCTTCTACGGTCTGACGACCGCGCAGCAAAAGCGGTACCTGACCGACGTGGAGGCGACACTGCTCATGCGCCCGTACAACAGCGCCGCCGAGCCGTACCTCAAGAGCAAGGTGACGTTTCTGAAAAACTTCACGCAGTTTGTCAGCCGCGGCTGGCTGTACCTGCCGGAGAGCGATCTTGCGGCGTTTGACGCTTTCGTGCATCAGTACCACAATATCGCGCTCAAGCCGCAGTATTCCAGCTGGGGCATCGGCTTTCGCAAGCTGACGGCGGCCGAGTGGGACGCAGCGCCCGACCGGCAGGCGCTGTTTGACGAGCTGTGCGCGGGCAAGTATCTGGCGGAGGAATTCATCCGGTCCGATGAATCCCTCGCGCGCTTTCACCCGGAGTCGCTCAACACGCTGCGCGTGATCACGTTCCGCCGCGGCGATCGCTTCGAGGTCTTTGGCGCGGGTCTGCGCGTGGGCAACAACGGTCTGCACGTCGACAACGCCCACGGTGGCGGCATCTTCTGCGAGATCGACCCGGCCACCGGCGTCATCATGACCGACGGCCTCGACGAGCACGGCAACAGCTACATCCTGCACCCGATGACCGGCGTGCCCTTCCGTGGCGAGGTGATCCCGCAGTGGGAGGAGATCTGCGCCTTCTGCCGCAGCGCCGCGCAGACGCTGCCGTGCCTGCGTGTCGTCGGCTGGGACGTGGCCATTCTGCCCGGCGGCAAGCTGGAGCTCATCGAGGGCAACCACAACCCCGGCATGAACATCGTGCAGGCGCCGGCCAAGCACGGCGTACACGACAAGTTTGCGCACATGCTGCTCGACTTTTACGGCGACCCGGCGCAGTACGCCTACGAGACGGTGAAAAAGCCATGAGCAACTTCACGTTTACGCCCACGGACATTCCCGGCGTGCAGATCGTGGACGTCAAAGCCTACGGCGACGCGCGCGGGTACTTCATGGAGACCTACAAGGCTGCCGACTTTGCGGCCGCCGGCATCCGGGACACGTTCGTGCAGGACAATCAGTCCGGCTCGCGCCGCGGCGTGCTGCGCGGGCTGCACTTTCAAACGCGGCACCAGCAGGCAAAGCTCGTGCGCGCGATCCATGGCGAGATCTTCGACGTCGCCGTCGACCTGCGCCGCGGCAGCGCGACCTACGGCCGCTGGGTCGGCGTGCTGCTCAGCGCGGACAACCGCCGCCAGCTCTATATCCCGCGCGGCTTTGCCCACGGATTTCAGGTGCTGAGCGAGCAGGCCGTCTTTGCCTACAAGTGCGGAGATGTCTACCACCCCGAGGACGAGGGCGGCATCCGCTGGGACGATGCGGACATCGGCATCGTCTGGCCGGGTCAGGCCGCGCCCATCCTCAGCGAAAAGGATCAAAACTGGCCGACGCTGCGCGCGCTCGGCATCGAGCTGTGAGCGCGGCGCGTGCCGCGGAGGTAAGCCTATGAAAATACTCGTCACCGGCGCCAACGGCCTGCTCGGCAGCGCCGTCGCGGCGGAGGTCCTCCGGCGCGGCCACGCCTGCATTGCGACCGGGCGCGCGCCGCAGCCCCGCTGTGCGGACATGGGCACGTATGCGCAGGCCGATCTCTGCGACCCGCAGGCCGTACAGGCCCTCATCGCGGGCGCGCAGCCGGACGCCGTCATCCACTGCGCCGCCTGGACGGACGTGGACGGCGCGGAGCTGCCGGAAAACCGGGCGCAGGTGTTCGCCGTCAACGCCGGCGGCACGAAAAACGTGGCCGAGGCCTGCCGCGGCGCGGGCTGCAAGCTGATCTATGTCACGACGGACTACGTCTTTGACGGGACGGATACTGCCCCCTACCCCGCCGACTGCACGCGCTTCGCGCCGCTGAATGTCTACGGGCAGAGCAAGCTCGCTGGTGAGCGCGCGGTGACGGAAACGCTCGAGCGGTATTTCATCGTGCGTACCTCGTGGGTCTACGGCACGGGCGGCAAAAACTTCGTGCGCACCATGCTGCAGCTGAGCCGCACGCACGACACCCTGCGTGTCGTCAACGACCAGATCGGCACACCGACCTACGCCGCCGACCTTGCGCGGCTGCTCGCCGACATGGCCGAGAGCGACCGTTACGGCCGCTACAACGCGGTCAACAGCGGCGACTACGTGAGCTGGTATGACTTTGCCTGTGCGATCTTCCGCACGGCCGGCATCCCCATGACCGTGCTGCCGGTCACAACCGAGGAATACGGCCGGAGCCTTGCCGTGCGGCCGCACAGCAGCCGGCTGGACACGGCCAAGCTGGCAGCCGCCGGTTTCCGGTCGCTGCCGGACTGGCAGGACGCGCTGGCGCGCTATCTCGCCGCAGAACGCGCCGCCGTATAATGGCAGGCAAATACAAGTACCCGTAACGGTATGGAGGTCATGCTATGCGACAGTATATGGACGCGGAAAATCTTCACCGCAGGCTCAAAAAGATCATCGGCCAGGTGCAGGCCATCGACCGGATGATCGACGAGGACGTCCCGTGCGAGGACGTGCTCGCGCAGATCAACGCCGCCAAGTCCGCGCTGCACGGCTGCAGCAAGGTCGTGCTCGAGGGGCACATCCAACATTGCGTGCGCGACGGGATCGAGCACGGTGACGCCGACAAGACGATCGAAAACTTCACGAAGGCCGTGGAGCGCTTCGCGAATATGGGCTGAAGCCTGTACACAAGCCACCGGAAAAGCACAGTCGAATGGCTGTGCTTTTTTCTTTTCCTCTTGGTAACCCATACCCCCATGTGTATATTATACTTATACCCCACGAGGTATAAGTGAGGCGAGATCATGAGAACACTTATGAAAAAACTCGAACGGCTCCCGGAACTGGGCGAGACGAAAAAGGACATCGCGCTGCTGGCCATCGGCGGCATTGCGCTCGTGTGCAGTCTGCTCAAGTGGCAGCCGCTCCCTTTCGGCCTGGCGTGGATCGCAGTCGTACTGTGCGGCGTGCCGATCGTGCCGGAGGCAGTTATCGGGCTCGTGACGGCGTTTGACATCAAGGCCGACGTGCTCGTATCGCTGGCGCTGATCGCGTCAGTGTGCATCGGCGAGATCTTTGCGGCCGGCGAGGTCGCGTTCATCATGCAGCTCGGCGGCCTGCTGGAGGAGCTGACGGTGGACAAAGGCGCGCGCGGGCATCGAAAAGCTCGTGCATCTCACGCCGCAGACGGCGCGCGTGCTCGCGCCCGACGGCACGGAGATCGTCGTGCCCGCCGAGCGGGTGCAGGTCGGCGATACGCTGCGCGTCCTGCCGGGCGAGAGCGTGCCGGTCGACGGTGTGATCCGCTCCGGCCGGACGTCGATCAATCAGGCGGTCATGACCGGCGAGTCGCTGCCGGTGGACAAAGGCCCCGGCAACGCGGTCTCGAGCGGCACGGTCAATCAGTTCGGCGCATTTGAAATGCGCGCGACGAAGGTCGGGGCCGACAGCTCCATCCAGCGCATGATCCGGCTCGTGCAGTCGGCCGACGCAGGCAAGGCCAAGATTGTCGGCATCCTTATCGGCGCGCTGATTCTGGGCGCGGGCATCTACTATCTCGTGAAGGAAAAAGCGGACCGGGAGGCCCGGAAGATCTACACGATCACGACCGTCGCCGGTGCGCCCATACTCACCGGAGCGATCCCGAAGCTCGTTCTGGCAGGATGACGCACAAACAGCAACTTGCCCCCGCGCGGCCGCAGCCGCGCGGGGGCAAGTTCTATTTTCGGGTTCAGCGCTTGGGCCTGATGAGCGACACGAACGACTGGATGCCCGTGTCCTGCGAACCGCGCGGATAGACCAGCAGCGTGCGCGCCTTCGCCCGGAACCCGTGCAGCGGGCGAAAAACGACGCCGGAGATCCCCCAATCGGCCATGCTCGCCGGCATGATGCTGAAGGCGAGACCGGCATGGATGATGAGCGCGATGCCGTAAAAATCGTCGGCATACATACGCGGGTTGCCGCCCAGACCCATGGATGCGTACATCCCGGCGATCTGTGCGGCCGAGGGCTGACTGTCCTGCGCACGGTTGAGCACGATCGGCATGCCCTTGAGCTCGCGCGGATGGATCTCCGCCTTTGCCGCCAGCGGGTGCTCGGCGCTGATCATGACCACGCACGGGTCTGCACGCGTGACGCAGCTGGCGAGCTCGGCATCGAGCACGACGCCGAAGCCGGAGAGCACGGCCATATCCAGCCGTCCCTCGGCCAGCGCGGTGAGGAGACTCCGGTTGCTGCCGAGCTGAAACGAGAACGCCGCCTCCGGATACAGCCGGTGATACTTGCGGATCTGCGCAACGATCGTCCACAGCTCATAGGCCCCGGCGTAGCCGATGCGCAGGTCCGTCGCATTGCCGAGCGCGATCTTCTTGCCCTGCGCCGCGGCGTCGTTGTAGCGGATCATGAGCTGCTTGCACTGCCGGTAGAACACCTCGCCCGCCGGCGTCAGACTCACGCCGCGCTTGCCGCGCACGAACAGCGCATAGCCGAGCTCCTGCTCGAGCAGCTTGATCTGCTGGCTGACGGCCGTCTGCGAGATGCACTGCTCCTCGGCGGCACGGGTGAAATTGAGGTGCTCTGCAGCCGATAAGAACACCGGAAGGCGCTGAATGCTCACAGTTTCCACACTCCTTGTCGAATAAGCAACGCTCCGCAGCGAAATATTGCTTTCTTTTATTATATCCATAACTTTTTCTTCTGACAAGGTCATAAAACGATATTGGACTGCGCTCTATAAAAATGATACAATTTTAACAAGGCAAGCATCAAGTCACACCCGTTCAAGGGTCATCAAACATTCCGTTTCATAAGGAGGACAAATACCATGGAAAAGATGCGTTTTGAAGGCAAAGTCGTCATCGTGACCGGCGCGAGCTCCGGCATCGGCCGCTCGACCGCGCGGCTGTTCGCCATGGAGGGCGCCAAGGTCGTCGCCGCGGCGCGCCGCCTGAAGCGGCTGGAAGACCTGCGCGACAAAGTCGCGGCAGAAAACGCTCCCGGCGTCATCTTGCCGGTCAAGACGGACGTGCGCGACCCGGCACAGATCGAGGCCATGTTCGACACCTGCCTCAAGGAGTTCGGCCACCTGGACATCCTCGTCAACAACGCCGGCGTGCTCGACGGTCAGCTCCCCATTCACGAGACCCCGCAGGAAGTCTACGACATGATCTACGAGACCAACCAGCGCGCCGTGTACCTGTGCTGCCAGCGCGCGATCAGGATCTTCCTCGAGCAGGGCACCCCGGCCAACATCGTCAACGTCGCCTCGGCAGCGTCCCTGCGCGGTCTGAAGGGCGGCGCGATGTACGTCACAACCAAGCACGCCGTGCTCGGCCTGACGCGCAACATCTCCGCTTCCTTCTTCGAGCGCGGCATCCGCTGCAACTGCATCGAGCCCGCGAACATCCTCACCGAGATCAACAAGGTGCCGCGCGAAAAGGGCATCGGCATCCTCGAGTGGCAGATGCGCGCCGGCAAGGCGGCCCCGCTGCACACTATTACGAAGCCCGGCGAGAAGAAGCCCATGCTCGGCAAGCCGAAAGACTGCGCCAACGCCATCGCCTATCTCGCAGACGACGTCGCCGCGCGCTACATCTCGGGCGCGGAGCTGAAGGTCGACGCCGGCTGGCTCAACATGTAACCTCTCCCCCACAACGTGCTGAGAAAGGAAATAGAACTATGTCGACGCATTACAAGGATTATTACGGCACGCATATGCCGTTCGGCCAATTCCCGAAGTTCGGCGTTCTCTCGAGCGTGAAGGTACTCATGACGGGCACGAACATCGCCGGCCCCTTCGCCGCGAGCATCATGGCCGAGATGGGCGCGCAGGTCGTGCAGGTCGAGTCCCCGAACATGCCCTGCCAGACCCGCGGCAACTACGGCTACTCGCAGGATCACCGCAACACGTACTCTATCACGCTCAACACCCGCACCGCCAAGGGCAAAGAGGTGCTCGAAAAGCTGATTGCATGGGCGGACATCTGGATCGAGTCCGGCCGCCCCGGCACCTACGCCAAAAACGGCCTGAGCGACGAGCACATGTGGAAGATCAACCGCAAGCTCGCCATCGTCCACGTCTCCGGCTACGGCCAGACCGGCCCGGATAAGAACAAGGCGGCCTACGACGTCTCCGGCCAGGCCATGGGCGGCTACATGTACATGAACGGCACGAGCCCCACGTCTCCCCCGCTGAAGGTCAACCCGTACCTGTCCGACTACGCCACCGCCTACAATGCCTGCATCTGCGCGCTGTCCATCATGACCAACGCCCGCATCACCGGCGAGGGCGACGCGTGCGACGTGTCGCAGTATGAGACGATGTTCCGCCTGCTGGGCAGCTACCCGGCCGAGTGGTTCAACAAGGGCTACCCCGGCCCGGGCGAGCCGGTCAAGTACCGCACCGGCAACGTCAGCGACATTGCGGCCGGCTTCTCGTTCTACGACTGCAAGGACGGCGGCACGATCTTCATCGGCATGGTCGGCGCCGGCAACACGAAAAAGGGCTATCCCCTCGTCGGCCTGCCCACGCCGGGCGACGGCACGGACCCCGACTTCCCCGAGGGCATGACGGGCTCGCTCAAGTCCCTGCCGCGCGGCCAGCGCATCGAGGCGGCCATCACGAAATTCTGCGCCGAGCGCACCGTCGATGAAGTCGAGGCCATCATGAACAAGGCCGGCATTCCGAACCAGAAGGCCTTCGGCCCCGCGGACATCGAAAAGAGCGCGCAGTATGCCGCCCGCAACGACATCGCCACCTGGACCGACAGCATCTACGGCGAGATGAAGGGCATCGGCATCACGAACAAGTTCAAGAAAAACCCCGCGCAGATCGTCGCCTCCGCGCCGACGTTCGGCGAGCACAGCCGCGAGGTGCTGGAGTTCTTCGGCTACACGCAAGCGCAGATCGACGACATGTACGCCAAGGGCGTGACCGCGACCATGGACCCGCGCGAGACGGCCATCCAGTGGCACCTCAAGGACTGGCAGTTCTTCTGGAGAGACGATCAGGCCGAAAAGCTGGATCTGTAAGACAGGATCAAAACGAAAACGGAGGTCTCAAATATGGTGAGCTACCATCCCGGAACCTACGAGGGCACCGGCCGCGGCTACGGCGGCAAGCTCATCGTCAGCGTGACGGTATCGGAAAATAAGATCGAATCCGTAAAGGTGACGCAGCACAAGGAATACCGCGGCATTGCCTGGGGCCTGAACACGACGCCGATGGAGCGCTTCCCCAAACTGATCGTGGAGTACCAGACGCTGAACATCCCGACGGTCGACGGCGCGGATCTGACATGCGCCGCCATCCTCGACGCGACCGCGGCGGCGCTCAAGGCCGCCGGTGCGTCCAAGGAGGACATTGCCGCGCTCAAGGCCGCGCCAGCCCCGAAGGCGCCGGAGTATTCCGACGAAGTGCGCACGGTCGACGTGGTCGTGTGCGGCGCGGGCGCAGGCGGTCTGGCCGCAGCCATTGAGGCGAAGCTGGCCGGCGCGGAAGTTGTCATCGTCGAAAAGCAGGGCATCACCGGCGGCGCCACCGCGAGAAGCGGCGGCAAGCTCCTCGGTGCCGGCACGAAGTGGCAGAAAAAGCAGGGCCTGTACGACACGAAGGACATGGTCTACGACTACCTCATGGACGTCGGCGACCGCAACGGCAAGTTCATGGACGCGTCGAAAAACCGCTATCTGGTCGATCACCTCAACCAGACACTCGACTGGCTCACCTCCATCGAGGCGACCGTGAAGGGCGACCCGGCGGAAGTCCTCGCGCAGCCGTGGGAGCCGCTGTCCAAGCCCGTGGAGAAAGACGGCGTGCTCAAAACGCACTTTGACGTGCTCGACGTCGAGCCCATCCACGTCAGCCTGCAGCCGTGGCGCGTGCACAACTCCCCCGGCGGCGGCGGACAGACCAACGGCGAGGGCGGCGAGATCTCCACGCCCCTGACGCTGTACTATGAAAACGACCTCGGCGGCGAGATCATCTACGACACCGCCATGAACGAGATCCTCACGGACGAGGCGGGTGTCGTCACCGGCGTGACGTGCACGCGCAAGGGCGGCGCCAAGCTCACGCTCTACGCGAGAAGAGGCGTCATCCTCGCGACCGGCGGCTATGCCCGCAACAAGGAAATGGTCACGCGCTACCCCGTCGCGCACTACTTCAGCAACGTGCCGCACGGCAACGTCGGCGACGGTCTGACGGCCGCCGAGAAGATCGGCGCGCTCAACTACGAGCACCCGGCCGTGCAGGTCGTGTACACGAGCCTGACCTGCGGCATCGGCATCAACGATGAGTCCGGCCTCATCGTCAACGACCGCGGCGAGCGCGTCGTCAACGAGTGGAGCTACCAGTACACGGTCAGCGACGCCATCGCCCGCTCCGGCAGCAACTGCGGCTGGTACATCACCAGCGGCAAGGAGCCCTACGGCGGCGTACAGTACGGCTACAAGGCCGCGGTCGCCGGCAAGTCCAAGGATCCCTGCGCCACCTCCATCGAGGGGCTGGCCAAGAAAATGGGCTGCGACCCGGCGACACTGCAGGCGACCTATGACCGCTACTGCGAGCTGGTCGAAAAAGGCGTCGACGAGGACTTCGGCAAGCCGGCCGAGTTCCTGCACCCGATCAAGGGGCCCAAGTTTGTCGCCCTGCGCATGCACCCGTGCGTGACCGTCACGTTCGGCGGTCTGGAGACGGACGTCTCCGCGCGCGTCATGAAGCCCGACGGCTCCGTGATCCCGCACCTGTACGCCGCTGGCGAAGTTGCCGGCACCGGCATGTACGGCACGCAGTACCCGACCTGCGGCACGTCGATCGGCAGCGCCCTGTTCTACGGACGCATCGCCGGCCGCGCCGTCACCGATCAGGCATTGCTGTAATCCCCCCTTACAGCATCCCAGATATGCAAGTGCCTCAGAGCATCGCTCTGAGGCACTTTTTCTTTTGCCGGCCGCTTTCCGATTTTGTTTCCGTCCGGCCTTACAGATTTACTGCGATCAGCGACACGCCCGACAGCACCAGCAGCACGGACGTGAGCCTGCGCACCCACTTTTCGTCCAGCACGCGGCTGCACTTCATGCCCGCAAACAGCCCCAGTGCCGCAAACGGGAGGAGCATCGCAGCGCCCTTGACCGTGTCGAGCGTGAGCAGCCCCAGCACCGAATAAAGAACGATGCGGAACGTGCCGTCCACGATGAACACGGCGCTGATGTTGCCCTTGAACGCGTTGGAGTCATCCGTCACGCGGCTGACGTAAGCCGCCAGCAGCGCCCCCACGCCAAACAGGCCGCAGAGCACGCCCGCCGCAACGCCGATGACCGCAAGCATCCATTTGGACGCGCGGGCGCGCCTTTGGCTGAATTCGCGCGTGAGCATTTCCGTGCCCAGCCCGATCACCACGACGCCGAACACCAGCTTGATTGCGCGGGCGTCCACGTGCTTGAGCAGCAGCGCGCCCGGAAGGCTGCCCGCCAGCACGAGCGCCGCCAACGGGAGCCAGACCTTCGGGTCCAGTCGCCGCCGGTTGTTCCACGTGAGGATCAGGTTGGCGGGATAGCCCAGCAGCAGGTCGATGGGCGAAATGTTGGCGTTGGCCGCGCCGAAGCTCAGGATCGACGTGAGCACGAGCGTATTGGCAAAGCCGCACAGGCCCTTGATAAAATATGCGGTCACTGCCGCGATCACCCACAAATACATCCGCTGCCCCGTTTCTGCGCCCCTGCGCCGTTTCTTGACCCCAGCATAACACAAAAGGCACACAAATGCTTCGCAAAACGGGAAATTTCATTCAAACGCGCAAAAGCCGTTGCCGCTCATCGGATTCTTGTACATTTGCTACAGTATCTGCCGTGAAAACGTCCCAATGCCGCCGGGCTGTTCCGCCGTGTCTCTTTTGACGACCCGGGAAATAAAAGAACAGGCCGGTAATTCCAATGGAATTACCGGCCTGTTTCGTGGTACGCCCGAGCGGATTTCCCCTCTCGGGGATAAACCTCGAATCCGCGGCGCACAGCAAAAAAACCTGCCTCACGGCAGGTTTTTTCGTGGTACGCCCGAGCGGATTCGAACCGCTGGCCTACAGAGTCGGAGTCTGTCACTCTATCCAGCTGAGCTACGGGCGCATATTCAGCAGGAGATATTATAGCAAAGTCCGGGCAAAATGTAAAGCAGGATTTTCTGTTCCCATTTGGCGGCAGATATGCTATACTGGTCGCAAGAAACCTGTATCGGAAGGACACACCCTCTATGAACCATACACGTCTGCACACCCGCCTGCTCGCGCTGCTGCTGTGCTGCGCGCTCGTGCTGCCTCTGAGCGCCTGCGGCGAGGCAAAAAGCACCACGCAGCAGATCTTCGCCATGGACACCGTCATGGACCTGACCGCCTACGGCAAGAAGGCGGACGACGGCATCAGCGCCGCCATCAGCATCATCAACAGCATGGACGCGCTGCTCGACCCGGAAAATGAGCGCAGCAAGACCTATGAGATCAACCACGCCATGGGCAGCTCCGTCGTCGTCAACGAGCAGATCGCCAAGATGCTGCGCACGGCGCAAACGGTGTATGAGCGCTCGGACGGCGCGCTCGACCTGACGACCTACCCCCTGAGCAAGCTCTGGGGCTTCATCGACCAGAACTACCGCGTGCCGTCGGACGCGGAGATCGAGCGCCTGCTCCCGTGCGTAAACATGAGCAAGGTGCAGCTCTCGAGCACGGACGACAGCGCAAATTCGCTCGTGACCATGCCGGCAGACATGTCGCTGAGCTTCGGCGCCGTTGCCAAGGGCTGCGCGTCGGACTACGCCATTCAGGCCATGCGCGCCGCCGGCGTCACGAGCGGCGTGGTGTCCCTCGGCGGCAACGTGCAGACGCTCGGCAAGAAACCGGACGGCAGCGACTGGAACATCGCCGTGCAGGACCCGAACGACACCGGCAGCTATCTCGGTTACCTCACCGTGGGCGAGACGGCCGTCATCACCTCCGGCAGCTACCAGCGCTTTTTCACCGAGGGCGGGCAGAAATACCACCACATCCTCTCCCCCAAGACCGGACGGCCGGTGAACAACGGCCTGCTGTCTGTGACGATCGTGTGCGAGGACGGCACCATGGCTGACTGCCTGTCGACCGCGATGTTCGTGCTCGGCCCGCAGGCGGCGCTTAACTACTGGCGCACCTACGGCGGGTTTGAGATGGTGCTCGTCAAGTCCGACGGCCACGTGGTGCTCACCAACGGTTTGTACGGAAAATTCACCCCCAACGGCGACAACTATGTCGTCCAGTATGAGAGCTGAGAAACATGAAACTGCAAGATCGGGAATTCTTCCGGCGCGACGTGCTGTGCGTCGCGCCGGACTTGGTTGGGCGCATATTGGTGCGCCGGCTGCCGGACGGCACGCTGCTGCGTGCGCGCATCACGGAGACGGAGGCCTACCGCGGCGCGCAGGACACCGCCTGCCACGCCTGCCACGGCCGGACAAAGCGCACGGAGGTGCTCTATCACGACGGCGGTACGATCTACGTCTACCTCTGCTACGGCATGCACTGGATGCTCAACATCGTAACCGGGCACGTGGACGAGCCGCAGGCCGTGCTCATCCGCGCGTGCGCGGACGGTGCGGGCGGCCCCGGCAAGCTGACCAGGCGCCTGCAGATCGACAAGGCGTTCAATGACGGCGACATCACGACCTGCCCCGAGCTCTGGATCGAGGACGACGGGCTGCGCTTCGCACTCGAGACCGACACGCGCGTCGGCATCGGCTATGCCGCGCCCGAGGATCAGGCGCGGCTCTGGCGCTGGAAATGCGGTGCACAGGAGGGATACACATGACCTACACACCGGATACCCCGCTCGAGGCGCTGGCCGGCATCGGGCCGAAGAAAGCGCAGGCATTTCAAAAGCTCGGCGTGGCCACACTGCGCGATCTGGCGGGGCTGTACCCCCGCCGGTACGAGGACCGGACGCAGTTTCGCACGATCGCGGCCGCGCAGCCCGGCGAGGCCGTGTGCATCCGCGCCGTGGTCGCGGCCGAGCCGCGCGCGCAGTATGTCCGCAGCGGGCTCACGCTCGTGAAAGTGCGCATCGCGGACGACACCGGCGCGCTGGACGTGACCTACTTCAACCAGCCCTACCGCAAGAACAGTCTGCACGCGGGCGAAACGTACATCTTCTACGGCAAGGTGGAGGCCAACGGCTTTCGCAAGACGATGACGAACCCCGTCTGCGAGCAGGCGGCGCGCTGCGGCACCGTGACCAACTGCTTTTACCCGGTCTACCCGCTGACGACCGGCGTGACGCAAAACGACATCCGCAAGGCCATGACACCCGCACTGCGCGCCTGCATCGGGCAGCTGCAGGACGTGATCCCGGCGGACATTGCGCGCGCTTATCAGCTCGCACAGCAGGACTATGCCCTGCAGAATATCCATCAGCCGGCCGACGCGCAGGCGCTCGACACAGCGCGCAAGCGGCTGGTGTTTGAGGAGCTGTTCGTGCTCTCGACTGCCATGGCGCGCATCCGCTCGCAGCGGCGTGCCGAGGGCGGCATCCGCATGAAAGGCGCTGACCTCGAGACATTTTACCGCACGCTCCCCTTCTCGCCCACCGGGGCGCAGCGGCGCGCCGTCGCCGCCGCCGTGCAGGACATGACCTCCGGCGTACCAATGAGCCGCCTCGTGCAGGGCGACGTCGGCTCGGGCAAAACGCTCGTCGCCGCGGCGTGCATCTGGTTTGCGCACGAAAACGACTGCCAGAGCGCCTTCATGGCGCCGACCGAGATCCTCACCGAGCAGCACGAGCACACGCTGCGCACGCTGCTCGAGCCGTTCGGCATCCGCGTCGGCCGCTTAACGGGCGCAATGACCGCGCGGCAGAAGCGGGAAGTAAAAGAGGCGCTCGCCGGCGGCCTGCTCGATGTCGTCGTCGGCACGCACGCGCTCATCAGCGACTCGGTGACGTTTTTCCGTCTCGGCCTCGTCATCACGGACGAGCAGCACCGCTTCGGCGTCGAGCAGCGCGCCGCGCTCGTGCGCAAGGGCGAGCAGCCGCACACGCTCGTCATGAGTGCGACGCCCATCCCGCGCACGCTGGCGCTGCTGGTGTACGGCGATCTGGACGTGTCAATCATCGACGAGCTGCCGCCCGGCCGCCAGCCGGTGCAGACCGTGTGCGTGGACGAGCGCTACCGTACGCGGCTCAACGCCTTCATCGACAAGCTCATCGGCGAGGGGCGGCAGGTGTTCGTCGTCTGCCCGAAGGTAGAGGAGACGGACGACATCCCCTCCGAGCTCAAGTCCGCCGAAGAGCATGCGCAGGTGCTGCAGCGGACGTTTCCGCAGCACCGCGTGGCCTGCATCCACGGCCGCATGAAGGCTAAGGACAAGGACGCCTGCATGGCCGCCTTTGCCGCCGGGGAGACGGACATTCTCGTCTCGACGACGGTCATTGAGGTCGGCGTGGACGTTCCGAACGCGGCGCTCATGATTGTTGAGAACGCCGAGCGCTTCGGCCTCTCGCAGCTGCACCAGCTGCGCGGGCGCATCGGGCGCGGGCCGTTTCAGTCGTACTGCGTGCTTGTGTCAGACGCGCACACGGAGGAAGCGCGCGCGCGGCTGAAGGTGCTGTGCGACACGGCCGACGGCTTTCAGATCGCGGAGGCCGACCTGCGCCAGCGCGGCCCGGGCGACTTCTTCGGCAACCGGCAGCACGGTCTGCCGGCGCTGCACGTCGCCGACCTCGGCACGAACATGACCGCCGTCAACGACGCGCGCGACGCGGCCCGCACGGTGCTCGCCGCCGACCCGGTGCTCTCTGCGCCCGAGCACGCGGCGCTGCGCGCCCAGTGTGCGCGGCTCTTTGCCGCCAACGACGGGCATTTTAACTGACAGCCAACGGAGGTATCCATGACCATCGCACAAATTCTGAACAAAATGATTGCCGCATCCAATGGCAACATCCACGACATTGACCATCTCCTGCGCGTCTGGGCCTACGCCCGAACGATCGGCGAGCTGGAAGGGCTGGACGCGGAGACGCAGTACCTTCTGGAGGTCGCCGCCATCACGCACGACATTGCCTGCCCGTTCTGCCGCGAGAAATACGGCAACACCAATGGGAAATATCAGGAGCTGGAGGGCGCTGTGCTGGTGCGCGCGTTTCTCGCCGGCACCGGCATGACGGAGGCGCAGATCGCGCGCGTGGCCTACCTCGTGGGGCATCACCACACACTGCGCGACATTCACGGCATGGACTACCAGATCCTCATCGAGGCGGACTACATCGCAAACGCCTCAGAGAATGGATACGCCAAGGAAAGCGTCATACATTTCCTGAACACGATCATGAAAACCGCGAGCGGCAGGCAGCTCGCCGCCTCTGTACTTGGCATTTCCGCAACTGATCCCGGCTGCGCCGACCGCTGACGGCGGACACTTTACAACACACAGGAGGGACCGGCATGAAAATCCTGCTTTTAAGCTGCAGCACCGGCGAGGGGCACAACCACTGCGCGCTCGCTGTCAAGGAGGCGCTCGACGCGCGCGGGCACGAGACATCGTTCCTCGATATGCTGCACATGTTCGGCGACCCCGGGCCGCTGAGCTTCGACAAGATCCTCAACCGCATCTCGACCAAGGCGCCGGACGTGTTCGGCATGATGTACCACGCGGGTGCAATGTACAGCGCGACCGGCGTCACCTCGCCGGTCTACATGGCCAACATCCGCCACGCGCGGCAGCTCAACGCCTTCATCCGCGACAACGGCTATGACGCCGTCGTCTGCTCGCACCTGTTCCCGATGGAAACGCTCACGTTCCTGCGCCGGTGGGAGCGCTGCGACGTGAAATGCTACGGCATCCTCTCGGACTATACGTGCATCCCGTTTCTCGCCGAGACCGATCTGGATGCTTACTTCCTGCCGCACAGTGAGGTGCGGGAGCTGTGTATTCAGGCCGGGATGCCGGCCGAAAGGCTCATCGTGTCCGGCATGCCGGTGGCGGCGCGCTTTCTCGCGCCGATGGACAAAGCCGCCGCGCGCGCAGCGCTGGGGCTGCCGGCGGACAAGAAGATCTATCTCATCATGACCGGCGGCATCGGCTGCGGCGACGCCGTGTCGCTGTGCGACGCGATCCGCCGCGTGCCAGATGAAAACGCGCTGCTGTGTGTGCTGCCCGGCCGGAACGAAGCGCTGCGGCAGGCGCTCGAGGACGCCTACCGCGGGCAGGGCGTGCTGACCGTGCCGTTTACGGACCAGGTACCGGCCTACATGCACGCGGCCGACGTGCTGCTGAGCAAGGCCGGCGGCATCTCCAGCTCTGAGGCCGCCATGCTGGGCGTGCCGCTCGTACATACGATGGCCATCCCCGGCGTAGAGACGGAAAACGCCACGTTCTTCGCCCGCCACGGCCTGTCGTTCTTCGCGCGCAGCGTGGACGAGGCAGCCCGCTTTGCCGACCGGCTCATCTATGACCCGGCGTGCGCCGAACGCATGCTGGCTGCGCAATCTGCCTGTCTGCCGCGGGACGGCGCCAAGCAGATCGCGGCCGCCATCACGGCGCAATGAAAAGCAAAAAGCAGCGCCCTGTGCAGGAGGAAGTTCCTGTGCAGGGCGCTGGTTTTATAGATATGGATCTAGTCCCGCTCGAGCGTCTCGGCCAGCCGCGCGGCAAAGGCCTCCGGCTGCCCGGAGACAAACTCCGCGTGCGCACAGTCCGGAAACGGGACGAACACCGCCTCCGGCAGCAGACGGCGCACATGACGGATGTCCAGCGCGCGCTGGGAGTATTCCTTTTCTCCGTACCAATACGACACGCGCGCCGCCGTGCAAAGCTGCTTCGGCAGCGGGTAGTGGAAGCAGGAATCAAACACGCGCCAGACATCGCGCCGGTCCATCCGCCCCAATATCGTGCAGACGTCCTCCACCGCCGCCTGGCCGAAACGCTGCGACGGGAACGCCCGGCGGATGAGCGCCAGGTGCCGCTGCGCAAAGTGGATGACGAGATAGTTGCGCAGGGAAAAGCCCCGCGTCAGCCACCGCGGCGCACGGTACGGCGTGATGGCCGCGTCGAGCACGCACGTGCGCACCGGGATCTTCCCGTCCGCCAGCAGCCGCAGCGCGACCGCGCCGCCCATGGACACGCCGTATAGCCCCCAGAGCGCGCCGATGCCCCGCTGCGCCAGCCAGCCGCTCACCTCGGCCGCGATGTCCTCTACGCTCGTGTAGGGCGTCTTTTCGTCCGGGTCATGCGCCGGCAGCGCCGGAATGATGAGATGATACTGCGTCTGCAGCCGCTCCACCGCCGGGCAGAACATGCGCCAGCTCAGGCAGGCGCTGTGCAGCAGCAGGACGGTCTTTTCGTGTTCGGTTCCGAATTCATGTATGCGCATGGACGAGCCTCCCGCGTGTCGATTTTGCATTATGATAGGCAGATACACGCCGCGTTGTCAAGCGCGGGCAGCAAAAAATCGTCCGCCCGGAAGGGGAATCCGGCGGACGATTCTTTGTTGGGTCAGCGGTCACGCACAGGCAAAGTGCGTGGTGTCATACCGCTGCAGGGAATGGGGGAAGAGAAGAGAGGTGAGGTGATTTGGCTTGATGCGTCTGTTGTTGGTATCGGTAACCGGAGAGGCTCCGGGTACGATCGAAAGAAATTAACCGACGAGCGCCTTGCCGAGCGCCTGGCAGGCCGCGAGGGCCGCGTCATCGGGCGCTTCGTTGCAGATCACGCTGTCACACGCGAGCTGGATACCGGAGCTGCGGCAGTCGCGCTCCCAGTTGTGCATCCACTCGCCGCCGCCCCAGCCGTAGGAGCCGAACAGGGCGACACGTTTGCCTTTCAGGCTGGCCTTACAGCCGTCGAACATCGGCTCGAACTCCATGTCCTCCAGAACTTCGGAGCCCATGGCCGGGCAGCCGAGCGCCACGGCGTCATATCCGCCGACGGCGGAAACATCTACATCGGAGGCGGTCAGAAGCACCGCGTCCGCGCCGGCACTTTTCATGCCCTCGAGGACGGCGTTGGCCATGGCTTCGGTGTTGCCGGTGCCGCTCCAATAGATGACTGCTGCTTTTTTCATGATGGTAACATCCTTTCCTTTTGTGCTGTATTTCGCTGCTGCACGTTCACGGCGAGCTGCGCAATGCTCGAGCCCGCGTGCAGACGTTCGCAGTAGATCTCCGTGCACCGCTGGTATTTGGCAAAGAGGTCGCGCGCCCGCTGCACGTCGCCGTACACCTTCCAGAGGCCGGCGTACTTGAAATCAGCCGCGTGATGCTCGATAAACCCTTTGACGTCCTCCGGCGGGTAGCTCAGAAACAGGCCGATCTCGTGGGGGAATTCGTCGTACGCGTGCAGACGCTCGATGAGCTTCATCAGGCACTGCTCGCTGCTGCCGCAGACATAGCCTGCGTGCCGCAGAATCTCCGTCGCCAGCCGGTCCTGCAGATCCCGCTCCAGATCGCGTGGGCGGTACAGATACAGCAGCGCGCTCTTGTCCGTGAATCGCAGCGGGAGGAGGCAGAGTCCTTTGGGAACCAGCACCTGGTTATACTGGCGGATCTCCATGAGCAAAGTCTCCCGGTTTTCATACGGACAGGGGAACAGGCTGCCGGTCTTGATCCCGGCCAGTGTCGGCGCACAGAGCCGTACGACGTTTTCCTCCGACATGGCTTGCCTCCTTGTCTGTGGTGGTTTACCGGTTTTCGCGCAGTGAGCAATGCTGCGCGGTTGTTGGTTAAAACCGTCTAACTCATGTGTGAAAAGCTGCGCGTTTCGTTGCTTTCTGGTGTTATGATACTGCATGATACCCCCGGCATCCGCTCCAAATCATCGGAACATAGCTCCAAAATGAAAAAGTTGCGCGCCCGCCGTCAGACCGCCGGGGCCTCCGGCGCGCAGCTGTCGCAGTCGATGCCGCTGCGGTAAGCGTTGGGCGAGACGCCGATGACGTCCCGGAACGCTTTGGCGAACTTGCTGCCGTTATCATACCCAAACTGGCCGGCAATATCCAGCACCGTGCGGTCGGTCTGGCGCAGGAGGCGGGCCGCGCCGTGCATTTTCTGCGCGCGCAGAAACGCCGCCGGCGACATGCCGTACACGCCGCGGAAGCTGCTGTTGATGAGCGTGGCCGAGGCGCCGAAGCGCTGCGCGAGCTCCGCGACCGTCAGCCGCCGCTCCGTGTTCTCCAGCAGGTACGCGCCGACCTGCTCGGCAAGCTGCACCTGCGACTGCGGATAACTGTGCTGCGGCTGCGCCGCCTGCATGGGGAACGCGCTCAAAAACAGCAGCAGCTCCAGAATTTTGACCTTGAAATAGCCTTTGCGGATGCCTTCCGGCACGGAATAGAGCTCGGAGAAAATGTGCGCCACGCCCTCGGACGAGCGCGTGACGAAGCAGGCTGCGTCCGCACAGAATTTTTCGATGAGCGCACTCGGCCGCACCTCGACGTCTTCGAGAAAGCACGACAGGCAGTCCGGCGCGCGCGCCGGGTCGATCGATACCGTGATGCCGTGGTAGTGCCCGGTCGGAAAGTGCGCCGGAGCCGCCGCTGAGCGCTGCACGATCGCCAGGTCGCCCGGCGCGAGGAAAAAGCAGGCCCCGCCATATGGGTAGGCGATGCGCCCCTCGAGGCAGTGGTGGATCTCGAGGCAGCCGGACGCGCGCGTGCGCTGCATGGCGCAGGCCGTGGCATGCACATCGTGATACGCGATCTCGATGCCCGGGAAAACCGGGTAGACCGTCTGCACCACTTCCCCGTCGGTGCCGTCGAGACGGTAGACCGTGTGCTCCGCATCCTGATGCAGCACTGTCGCCTGCGTGTCCGCTGAAAGTTCCTTTTTTGCTGTGGCCATTGCGCCGCACCTCCTGTATTATAGTTAGATGTATCTAATCCATAGAGAAATAAAAGCGCCGCTCCGAACGGCTCCGTGGATACTTCATTATACCGTGCCCCCGCCGCCGCGTCAAGCGGCAGAGCACAAAAACGCCCTGCGGCCACGGAGGCTACAGGGCGTTTCTGGAGCTAGTGATGTGACTCGAACACACGACCTGCTGATTACGAATCAGCTGCTCTACCGACTGAGCTACACTAGCACATTTCTTACAGCTTGCACATTCTATCACATGTCTCCGGGGATGTCAACAAAAAAGTTCGACGATTACTATTTGTTTTCATGCATGAAAAAATGTTACATTCCTGCACAAATTGTCGATTTTCTTCGGTTCCTGTCGGTTGTGCAGAATTTGCACTGTTACGGCCATCCGAAAAACACGCGCTGTTTCAGGCTTTCCCGCTCGCGGAGGGGATCAAAGTTCTTACATTTTCGTGACAATATGTTTACATAATTATTTTTCTGCTTCCAGTTTGCTGTGAGTTATCAACATTTTCAACCGACTTTTCAACACACGAATTTCTTTGCTATTTCAATCTGTTGCTCCGATTTTGTATATATCAGGAAATGCCGGAAACGGACTTTGTGGATTTCGTAAACAGCGCTTTTGTTACCATAACACAAATCTCTCGCAGCCGCGAGAGATTTGAAAAAATGCTTGACAGGAAAAATGCAGGATTTGTGCCGCCGGTGATGATTCAGAGCAGGCCGCTGTCGGCAAATGACACATAATCCTCGCCGCAGACGATGATATGATCCGCGAGCGTGATTCCTACGAGCAAAAGTGCGTCCCGGACGCGGCGGGTCGTGATCTCATCCTCGCGCGACGGGAGCGCATAAGCGTCCACGTGGTTGTGGCTGAGGATGACGGACACCGCCTTCTGCGACAGGGCCGTCTCGACAATGGCGCGCACGGACACCTCCGCGGCATTGACCACGCCGCGGCCGACCTCCCTGCAGCTGATGAGACCGCCCTTTGCGTCCAGACACAGGAGGTAGACGACCTCCGTGCGCTCGTACATGTAAAGCGGCACAAGATAGTTCCCGGCGTCCTCACTTGAACGCAGGATCGTCTGCTGGCGGCGCTTGGCCATCTGATACCGGCGGCCGACCTGCGGGATGAGCGTGAAGAGCGTGGCCACGCTCTCCCCCACGCCGGGCACACGCATCAGGTCCTCAAAGCTCGCCTCAAAGACGGCGTCGAGCGTGCCGAAGTGGTCCAGCAGTGCGTGCGCGAGCTCGTTGACATCGCGCCGCGGCACGGCGTAAAACAGCAGCAGTTCGAGCACACTGTGGTCATCGAAATTATCGAGCCCGCTGCGCACGAAGCGCGCCTTCATGCGGGCGCGGTGGCCGTCATGCACGCCCATAAAACGGCACCTCGGAGATCTCCATATTCGCCCAGGCGTTGAGCTCGCTGCCGGCGCGTGCGCCGCGCAGATACTCATAGTACGCCTGGCAGCCGATCATGGCAGCATTGTCGCCGCAGAGCTTCAGCGGCGGGACGAACAGGCGGATGCCGGCCGCGTCGCACGCGGCCTGAAAATCGCCGCGGATGCGGGAATTGGCCGCGACGCCGCCCGCCACGGCGAGCTTGTCATAGCCGAGCTCCCGGACCGCCGCCATCGTGCGCGGCACGAGGCTCTCGCTCATGGCGCGGCAGAACGACGCGGCGAGCGACGCTTTGTCGAGCGGCTCGCCCTTCTGCTCCGCCGTGTGGGCGAGGTTGATAACGGCCGTTTTCAGGCCGCTGAAGCTCATGTCGTACTGGCAGCCGTCCACGTGGCCGATGGGAAGCCTGTACTTCCGGTCGTCACCGGTCTTGGACAGGTCGTCAATGGGCTTGCCGCCGGGGTACGGCAGGCCGAGCACACGCGCGGTCTTGTCAAAGCACTCGCCGGCCGCATCGTCGCGCGTGGCGCCAAGGATGCGCAGGTCGGTATAGTCGCGCACGTCGCAGATGAGCGTGTTGCCGCCCGAGATGGCCAGGCACACGAACGGCGGCTCCAGCTCTGGGTAGGCGATGTAGTTGGCCGCGATATGGCCGCGCACGTGGTGCACCGGGATAAGCGGCACGCCGAGCGCGAGCGCGGCGGACTTGGCAAAGTTCACGCCGACGAGCAGCGCGCCGATGAGCCCCGGCGCGCACGTGACGGCCACGGCGTCAATGTCGCCGCGGGTCAGGCCGGTCACCGCCAACGCGCGGTCAGCCAGCTGGGAGATGACCTCCACGTGCGAGCGCGACGCGATCTCGGGCACGACGCCGCCGTAAATGGCGTGCAGGTCGGCCTGGGAAAAAACCTGATCGGTCAGCACCTCGCGCCCGTCGCGCACGAGGGCGACGGCCGTCTCGTCACAGGAGGATTCAATCGCAAGAATAATCATATTGTCTCTGCCTCTCTCCGGAACCAGGTCATGAGGAGCGCGTCCTCGTCCGGCTTCTGATAGTAATTTCGGCGCTGACCGACGGTCTGGAACCCGTGCTTGCGGTACAGCGCGATGGCGGGCGCGTTCGATAAGCGCACCTCCAGCGTTAAAAATGCGAGATCGAGCGCCGCCGCCCGCGCGCACAGCGCATCGAGCAGCGCGTCCGCGATGCCCTGCCGCCGAAACTCCGGCGCAACGGCGACATTGCCGATGTCGCCCTCGTCGAGCACGTGCAGGAAGTTCGCGTAGCCGAGCACCGTCTCCCCCGCTGCCGCGACGAGAAACACGTGCCGGTCGTCCGGCAGCTGACTCGCCAGCTGCGCGCGCGTCCACGGCGCGGAAAAACACGCACGCTCGAGCGCCTCGAGCTGCAGCAGGTGCGCCGCTCCGGCGTCACAGATCGTGTAGTCCATCAGTGCGCCTCCGCCCAGCTCGCGCCGATCTTCGCGTCCACGAGCAGCGGCACGCGGTAGTCGACCACGTGCTCCATCTCCTCGATGAGGATGGCGCGGACCGTCTCGGCCTCCGCCGCCGGGCACTCGACGATGAGCTCGTCGTGCACCTGCAGCAGGAGCTGCGCCTCGAGTCCTTCGGCGCGCATGCGCGCGTCTACGCGCACCATGGCGGCCTTGATGATGTCCGCCGCCGTGCCCTGAATGGGCATGTTGAGCGCCACGCGCTCACCGAAGCTGCGGAGGTTGAAATTCGACGATTTCAGCTCCGGCAGGCCGCGCCGGCGGCCGAAGAGCGTCGTGACATAGCCGTCGGCCTTGGCCTGCGCGACGATGCGGTCCATATACTCGCGCACGCCGTGGTACTTGGCAAAATAGCTGTCCATATACGCCTTGGCCTCGCTCTGGAACACGCCGATGTCCTGCGCAAGGCTGAAGGCCGAGATGCCGTAGACAATGCCGAAATTGACGGCCTTGGCGTGCGAGCGCTGCAGCGGCGTGACCTCGTCGAGCGGCACGCCGAACACCTGCGACGCCGTGACGGCGTGGATGTCCTCCCCGCTGCGGAAGGCCGCGATCATCGTCTCATCGTTTGCGATGTGCGCCAACAGGCGCAGCTCGATCTGGCTGTAGTCCGCGTCCACGAGCACCTTGCCGGGCGAGGCCACGAACATATTGCGGATCTGCGCGCCGAGCTCGCGGCGCACGGGAATGTTCTGCAGGTTCGGCTCCGTGGACGACAGGCGCCCCGTCGCCGTGACGGTCATCTGGAAGTTCGTGTGGATGCGCCCGTCGGCCGAGATCTCCTTGAGCAGCCCGTCGGCATAGGTGGACTTGAGCTTCGTGAGCATGCGGTAGTCGAGGATCTGGTCGATGATCGGGTGCTTGCCGCGCAGCTTTTCGAGCACGGCGGCATTCGTGCTCCAGCCGGTCTTGGTCTTTTTTCCGGCCGGGAGCATGAGCTGATCAAACAGCACATGGCCGAGCTGCTTCGGCGACTGGATGTTGAACGGCTCGCCCGCGCAGGCCCAGATGCTCTGCTGCAGCTGCTCGATGGCGCTTGTGAGGCTCTCGCCGAAATCATACAGCGCCTTGCGGTCGACAAGAAAGCCCGTGTGCTCCATGCGCGCCAGCACCGGGCACAGCGGCAGCTCGATGTCCGTATAGAGCGGCAGCATGCCGAGCGCGTCCATCTTTTCCCGCAGCACCGGCTGCAGCGCCCAGACGGTCTGCACATCCGGCGCTTCCCCGCCGAGGTACGCCTGCGCAAGACGCGGCAGGTCGTAGCTTCCGGCCGTGGCGTCGAGCAGATAGGCCGCCAGCGCCGTGTCAAACACGAAGCCGTCCGTCGACAGGCCCTCGGCGAGCAGCGCGCGCATGAGGTCTTTGATGTTGTGTCCCGCTTTGTGCACGCGGTCAGAAAACAGCAGACGCAGGAACGCGTTGTAATCATCGCCGAGCTGCGCCCACGCGAGCGCATAGCACGCCCTGCCGTCACAGAGCGTGAGCGCATCGAGCCCGTCGGGTGCGAGCACCGCGACATACGGTGCCGCCATGACCGCCTGCGCGAGCGCGTGCAGGGCGTCCTGATCCGTCACGTCCACGGTCGGCAGCTGCGGCAGCGCGCCCTCCGGCGCGGCCGCACCTTCGGCCGGCTGCAGGCCCCACTTTTCCGAGAGCTTCAAAAAGCCCAGCCGCCGGAACCAGTCATAGAGCTCGGGGCGGTAGTCCCGATCCCAGGCCGCCGATTCGGGCACAAAATCAATGGGCGCGTCCGTGTGGATGGTGGCAAGGTTGAACGACAGCCGCGCGCTCTCGCGCCCTTCCGCGAGCTTTTTGCGCACACCGGGCTTGATGTCCAGCGCGTCGAGGTCGCGGTAAATGTCCGCCACCGTGCCGAAGCGCACGAGCAGGTCCTTCGCCGTCTTTTCGCCGATGCCGGGCACGCCGGGGATGTTGTCCGAGCTGTCGCCCATGAGCGCCTTGAGGTCGATCATGTGGATGGGGTCAAAGCCGTACTCGGCGCGGAACACCTCGGGCGTGTATTCGACCGTCTCCGTCTGGCCCATGCGGGTCTTGACGTGGCAGACGTTGGTGGTGTCCGTGATGAGCTGGAGGCTGTCCTTGTCGCCGGTGACGATCTCGCACGCCCAGCCGGCAGCCTCGCAGCGCTTGGCGACCGTGCCGAGCAGGTCGTCCGCCTCCCACCCGGCCAGCTCCAGCCGCCGGATGCCCATGTAGTCGAGCGTCTGCTTGAGCTGCGGCATCTGCACGACGAGCTCCTCCGGCATGGGCTTGCGCTGGGCCTTATAGCGCGCGTACTGCTCGTGGCGGAACGTCGGCGCGTGCACGTCGAACGCCACGCACACCGCCTGCGGCTGCTCGAGCTCGAGGATGCGCTGAAAAATGGTCAGAAAGCCGTAGACCGCGTTCGTCGGCGTGCCGTCGGGCGCGTTGAGCATGCGGATGCCATAAAAGGCGCGGTTGACGATGCTGTTGCCGTCGAGAATCATGAGTTTCATTCGGGTGTCCTCCTTGCGCGTCACTGGCCGCGCAGTTCAATGAGCCGGTCGCGCAGCACAGCGGCATACTCGTACTCGAGCATTTCGGCCGCCTTCTTCATCTGGGCCTCGAGCCGCGCGATTTCGGCCCGGCGCTCGGCCTCCGTCATCTTCACGCCGTCAGCACGCTTGGGCGCCTCGACGTCGCTCGAAATTTCGAGCAGCTCGCGCACGCTCTTGACGATCGTCTTCGGCACGATGCCGTGCGCTTTATTGTAGGCCGCCTGCTTGGCGCGGCGGCGGTTGGTCTCCATGATGGCCGCGTGCATGGCGGCCGTCTCCTTGTCGGCATACATGATGACCGTGCCCTCGGCGTTGCGCGCCGCGCGGCCGATCGTCTGGATGAGACTCGTCTCGCTGCGCAGAAAGCCCTCTTTGTCCGCGTCGAGGATCGCCACGAGCGACACCTCCGGCAGGTCCAGTCCCTCGCGCAGGAGGTTGATGCCGACGAGCACGTCAAACGCGCCGGTGCGCAGGTCGCGGATGATCTCCATGCGCTCGATCGCGCCGATGTCGTGGTGCAGATACCGGCAGCGGATGCCCGCGTTCGTGAGGTAGGCCGAAAGGTCCTCGGCCATTTTCTTCGTGAGCGTGGTCACGAGCGTGCGCTCGTTTTTGGCGATGCGCGCGTTGATCTCGCCGATGAGGTCGTCGATCTGCCCCTCGATGGGCCGCACGAAGATCTGCGGGTCGAGCAGGCCGGTCGGGCGGATGATCTGCTCGGCGATCTGGCCCGCGTGCTCGCGCTCATAGTCGCCCGGCGTGGCCGAGACGTAAATGGCCTGGTTCACCCGCTGCTCAAACTCCTCAAACTTCAGCGGGCGGTTGTCATACGCACTCGGCAGGCGGAAGCCGTACTCGACGAGCGAATCCTTGCGCGCGCGGTCGCCGCGGTACATGGCGCGCACCTGCGGCAGCGTGACGTGGCTCTCGTCGACAAAGAGCAGAAAGTCCTTCGGAAAATAGTCCAGCAGCGTCATCGGCGCGCTGCCGGGAGCGCGGCCGCTGATGATGCGCGAATAGTTCTCGATGCCGGAGCAGTAGCCGAGCTCCTGCATCATCTCAATGTCATAGTCCGTGCGCTGGCGGATGCGCTGTGCCTCGAGGAGCTTGCCCTGCTGCTCGAAGGTTTTCACGCGCGCATCGCACTCGGCGCGGATCTCGCCGATGGCGCGCTCCATTTTCTCGTGCGTCGTGACGTAGTGCGACGCGGGATAGATCGCCACGTGGCTGAGCGTGCGGATGGGCGCGCCGGTGACGACGTTGATGTCCGAAATGCGGTCGATCTCATCGCCGAAGAACTCCACGCGCACGGCGTGGTCGGCGGAATAGGCCGGAAAAATGTCGATCGTGTCGCCGCGGACGCGGAACATGTTGCGCTCGAAGGCAATGTCGTTGCGCTCATAGCGGATGTCAATGAGCTTGCGCATGAGCTCCTCCGGGTCGCGCTGCTGGCCGGTACGCAGGGAGATGACCATGTTGGCATAGTCGATCGGGTCGCCGAGGCCGTAAATGCACGACACGGACGAGACGACGATCACGTCCCGCCGCTCAAACAGGCTCGACGTGGCCGAGTGGCGCAGGCGCTCGATCTCATCGTTGATGGAGGCGTCCTTTTCGATGAACGTGTCCGTGTGCGGGATGTACGCCTCCGGCTGGTAGTAGTCGTAGTACGAGACGAAATACTCCACGGCGTTGTTCGGGAAAAACTCCTTGAACTCGCTGCACAGCTGCGCCGCGAGAATTTTGTTGTGCGCGAGCACGAGCGTCGGCCGCTGCACACGCTCGATGACCTTGGCCATCGTGTACGTCTTGCCGGAGCCGGTCACGCCGAGCAGCACCTGCTCGTCGATGCCGTTTTCCAGCCCCTGCACGAGCGTGTCGATCGCCTCGGGCTGGTCGCCCGACGGCGCATAGGGCGAAATGACTTCAAAATCCGGCACAAAACGGCCTCCTTTCGCGAAAAATCAAATCAGAATATTATACCACCATACGCCCCGTTTCACAAGCAGAAAACGCCCGGAAGCGACTGCTTCCGGGCGCACACATGTCTGCAATTATTCGCCGAAATCGAGCACGCGGCGCATGCGGATGAGCGTCAGGCGGTTGCGGATGGCCGCCGAAACGCTGAGCATGTCCTCCGACAGGGCCGGGTCGATGCCGATCTGCTCGGGCTTGTAGAACGCGCCGAGCTTCTCACACAGCGCGGCCAGCTCCTCAGCCGAGGGGATCTCGGCGATGATGGCACGGATCTCATCCCAGTGGTCGACAATGTTCTGCGGGTCGAACGTGCCGAGCACATCGTTTTCGTTCTCCTTCATGATGCCGTCGGCAAGGGGGCCGAACTTCTCGTCCACCCACGCGCGGGTCAGCGGCTCGAAGGGCTTGGCCTTCGGTGTCGGGAGCGAGGCGAGGTAGTGATACTCCTTCGCGCACAGGTACGTGCCCACGCCGACGCACTGGCCGTGCATGCCGTGCGCGGATTCAAACCGCGGCGGCTTCATCTCCACCAGGTGCGCCATCAGATGCTCGGCGCCGGAGGCTGCGCGGGAGTGGTTGAGCAGCTGCATGGTCAGGCCGGAGATCATCTGCGCCATGGTCATGGCCTCGAAGTCCGGCGCGCCGCCGGCTGCCATGTCGTCAGCCGCTTTGCGCATGATGGTCAGCGCCTCCTGCGCGAGGTCAGCGACCATCGGGCAGTAATACTCGCCCGAGACAAGGTGCGCGATCTTCCAGTCCGCCAGCGAGATGTACTTGGCCAGAATGTCCGAAATGCCGCTCACGGTCAGCCACAGGGGCGCGCCGGAGACGACGTTCAGGTCACAGACGACGAGCGCCGCCGCCTGCATGGGGATGGACTTTTTCTGTCCGTCGATGATGATCGAGCAGATATTGGCCGTGAAGCCGTCGGAGCTCGCCAGCGTCGGCACCGCGACGAACGGGATGCCGAGATGGTAGGCCGGGTAGCGGCCGAAGTCCATGATCGTGCCGGAGCCGACCGCAACGATGACGTCCGGATGGTCGAGCTGGCGCATCATGTCCTCGATCATGCCCTTTTCGGAGTGCAGGCCCTCGGCGTTGAGGACGATCTCCTGATCGGCGCGCACATGCTTGAGCGTCGGGAGATTGTAGGTGTTCGTATCGTAAATGACGGCGCGCTTGCCGGTCAGGCCGACCTCGTCCATGTACTGGTCGAACTTGTCGAGCGCGTGATATTCCACGACGACCTTCTTCGTCTCCAGTGTGTGCTCGCGGCCGCAGCGGCACGGGCCGACATATTTGCTGCAATCGAGAATCATGCAAACATCGCTCCTATTCTGATATGAAAATTTTCATTTACCAGCATATTGATTTTTGCCCGCAAAGTCAAGTCCTCCGGCCGGATATCCTGCCCAAAACACAGAAAACGTTCCATTTTCGTTTTCATTGAAAAACGTTCATCCAAAATTTTAAGGGTCCATGCCGGCGTTGCCGGTTGCAAAACACATGCGCGAGGTGTAAGATAGCAAAGTCGCTTTACAAAGATTTTAAATACATTTTACATTCCGGCGAACCTTTTCGTCTTTTCTATAGATATCCTTTGTATCTGGACGGTGATCCTTTATGGAACTGACTGCGATCGCGCAGTGGCTCAACACGGCCTTTGCGGGCTATGACTACGCCATTCTGCAGGCACTGCACAACCTGGCCGGGGCGGCGGGCGGCTTCTTCACGCCGCTGTGCCGGGCCATCACGCTGCTGGGCGAGAAGGGCATCCTCTTTCTCGTGCTCGGCATCGTGCTGATGCTGTTTCCGAAAACGCGCAGGGTGGGCATCTGCATGTTCGGCGCCGTGTGCTGCGGCGCGCTCATCACAAACTTCTGGCTCAAGGACTTCGTCGCCCGGCCGCGCCCGCTGACAGTGGAGCCCTTCCGCACCTGGTGGCAGGCCGCCGGCGCGTATGCCGAGAGCGAGTACTCCTTCCCCTCCGGCCATGTGACGGCCGCGATGGCCGGCGTGACCGCGCTTGTGCTCGCGGGCAAAAAGCCCGCACGCTGGTGGGCCTACCTGTTTGTGCTGGCCATGGGCGTTGCGCGCAACTACCTCATGGCGCACTACCCGTCCGACGTGCTCGGCGGCATGATCGTGGGGCTGATCGCCGCCACGATCGCCTATGCGATCACGCTGCTGATCTACCGCATCGTGTCGGCGCACCCGGACAACCGCTTCTGCCGCTTTGTACTCCACGGCGGCATCGGCAGCAAAAAAGAGCGGCAGGCCGCATGAGCCTGCCGGACAAGAAAGCCCGCTTCGCACGGCCGTGCGAAGCGGGCTTTTTTTGTTCTTATGCCTCGGCGGGCGGGTTCTCCGCAGCCTTGGCGCGGATGGTATCGATGACCTTGCGGCAGCGCGCGGCGTTGTACACGACCGGCACCGGATAGTTCGGGTTGGCCTCGGCCAGCGCCCAGGTGATGATCTGCGGAATATCCTCTTCCTTGATGAAGTCAAAGCCCTTCGGGATGCCCATGCGCGCGTTCATGGCATAGATCTCCGCGATGAAGGCCTGCGCCTTCTCGGCGTCCGTACCATCGGTCTTGACGCCGGCAATCTCGCACAGGCGCGCGAGCTTCGGATACACGGCCTCGCCGTAGTCCTCAAGAACGATCGGCAGAATGACCGCGTTGGCCAGACCGTGCGGCGTGTTGTACAGGCCGCCGAGCGTGTGCGCGATGGCGTGCACGTTGCCGACACCGGCGCGGGAGAAGGCAAAGCCTGCCTTGAAGGCGGCGATCATCATGTTCTCGCGCACCTTGAGATCCTCGCCGTGCTGATACGCCTGCTCGAGGTTATCGAAGATGAGCTTGACGGCCTCTTCGGCGAGGCGCAGGCTCTCCTTGGTGTTGTATGTCCAGCTGATGTACGCCTCGATCGCGTGCGTGAGCGCGTCCATGCCGGTGGTCGCGGTCGTGCGCGGCGGCAGGCCGACGGTCAGCTCCGGGTCCAGAATGGCGTACAGCGGCATGAGCTTGAGGTCCATGAGCGCGTACTTGTGGTGCGTCTCGCTGTCGGTGATGACGGCAGCAATCGTCGTCTCGCTGCCGGTGCCCGACGTCGTCGGGATGGCGACGATGGGCGGCACGGTCTTGCCGACGCGCATGACGCCGGCCATATCGTCGCAGCTCTTTTTCGGGCAGGCAACGCGGGCGGCCGCGCCCTTGGTCGCGTCCATCGGGCTGCCGCCACCGAGGGCGACAAAGCCGCTGCAGCCGGCCTCCGTGTACTGCGCGCGGATCTTCTCGACCGTGTTCACCGAGGGGTTGGCTTCGACCTCGCTGAACACTTCGTAAGGCATGCCGGCGTCCTCGAGCGCGGCAAACAGCTTCGGCCCGAGCGACTTGACCACGTGTGAGCCGGTGACGACCATGACCTTCGTCACGCCGCTCTTGCTCAGCACGTCCGGGACCTGCCGGATGCAGCCGGCGCCGGAGATCACGATCGGCTTGCGCCAGTGCAGGCAGCGCATGCCAATGTCAAACACCTGCTGGTAAGTACGGTAATATGCTTTTTTCAGTCCATCCATAAACGATTCCTTCCCTCCGCCGGGGGCGGATATATCCGTTTTCCATCCCTTTAATAGTACAGAATTGCGGAAATTTGTCAAGCATTTTGTGTAAAAGCTGACAAAGCTCCCCGCCGCGGCTCAGAGCATCCCGGCGAGCTTGCGGCCCATGAGCACGCCCATGGCCGAGGCCATCATCAGGCCGCGCGTCCAGCCGGAGGAATCGCCCAGGCAGTGCAGGCCGGGCACGTTCGTGTTCAGGTCCTCGTCCATGGCGATGCGGTTGCTGTAGAACTTCAGCTCCGGAGAGTACAGCAGCGTCTCGTAGGCGGCAAAGCCGGGCACGACCTCGTCCATGGCCTTGATGAAGTTGATGATATTGAGCATGGCGCGGTACGGCATGGCGGACGTGATATCGCCCGCAACGGCGTCCGGCAGCGTGGGGCGGACGTTCGACTGTGCGAGCTCCTTCTGCCAGGTGCGCTTGCCGTCGAGAATATCGCCGAAGCGCTGCACCATGATGTGGCCCGCGCCGAGCATGTTCGTCAGCTCGCCGACCTTCTGCGCGTAGGCGATCGGCTGGTTGAACGGCACGGAGAAGTTATGCGAGCAGAGGATGGCCACGTTCGTGTTGGGCGACTTGAGCTCCTTATACGCGTGGCCGTTGACGACGGCGAGATCGTTGTCGTAGTTCTCCTGCGACACGAAGCCGCCGGGGTTCTGGCAGAACGTGCGCACCTTGTTTTTGAACGGTGCCGGGTAGCCGATGAGCTTGGACTCATACAGCACGCGGTTGACGGATTCCATAACCTCGTTGCGCACCTCGACGCGCACGCCGATGTCGACCGTGCCGGGCTTGTGCTCCACGCCGTGCTCGAGGCAGACCTTCTCCAGCCAGTCGGCGCCGCGGCGGCCGGTGGCGATGACGGTGTGCCTGGCCTCGATGGTATAGTCCTGATGCCCGTCGTGCGCCACGACGCCGCAGCAGCGGCCGTCGCGCATGATGACGTCCTCGCACGTGCAGCCGAAGAGCATCTCCACGCCGTGGTCGCGCAGGTAATTCTCAATGCCGAGGTAGACCTCGTGCGCCTTCTCGGTGCCGAGGTGGCGGATCGGGCAGTCGACCAGACGCAGGCCCGCGCGGATGGCGCGCGTGCGGATGCGCTTGACCTCCTCCGTATTCTCAAGGCCCTCGACATGCTCGTCGGCGCCGAACTCGAGATAAATGCTGTCGGCATAGTTGATGATCTCCTGCGCCTGCCGCTCGCCGACGAGCGTGGGCAGATCGCCGCCGACGTCGCTGCACAGCGAGAGCTTGCCGTCCGAGAATGCGCCCGCGCCGGAGAAACCGGTCGTGATGTGGCAATACGGCTTGCAGTTCATGCACTGGCCGGTCTTGGCCTTCGGGCAGCGGCGGTTTTCAATGGCCTGCCCCTGCTCGATCATGACGATCTTTTCCGGGGTGCCGCGGCGCAGCAGCTCCAGCGCCGTGAAGATACCGGCAGGGCCCGCGCCGACAATGACAACATCTGCGTTCATGTAGGGTTCCTCCTTATTCTGCGATCGTGTTTTCTGTCTCTGTCTCTGGCCAAAAACGCGCTGCTGAGCGCAGCAAAGCACAGCAAAAACACCGCACTGCGTGCGGTGTTTTTGCTGTGTGTGGTTCTCAATCTGGAGCGGGCAACGAGATTCGAACTCGCTACCTCCACCTTGGCAAGGTGGCGCTCTGCCAAATGAGCTATGCCCGCATTTCGTGAATGCAAGCGTTATTTTACCACAAAACGTCGACTTGTCAAGCCTTTTTTGATCTTTTTTTACGCATCCGGCAACTGCAGCTTCTGCCCCTCGCGCCAGATGAACGACTGCGCCGTGCACGACGGGCAGTCCTCCGTGTCCCACTGGTAGGTGCTGCGCACGCTCTCATCACTGCGCAGCCACAGCGTTTCCGACTGCATGGACAGGTCAAGATGATAGTAATTTCCGCCGACCTGCACGACATTCCAGCAGTGCTCCGCCCCCTGAAAGCGGCCGCTGACGACCTGGCACGGGATATTCAGCGCGTCGCAGACCGCCTTGTAGGCCATGGCCAGGCCATAACTGTCGGCCGCGCCGCTCACGAGCGCATCATACGCCGTGCTCATGGTCGTTATCCGCTGCTCACAGGCGCGCATGACGATGAGTGCCGCCTGCAGGGGCGTCTCCTGCTCGCCCGCCGTGAGCGTGGATGTGAGCGTGCGCACACGGCCGTCGAGCTGCGTGCGGCGGTCGTTGACCGTGGATTCCTTGGCGCCGTACTGCAGCGTGACACTGAAGATCTTCTGGCTGCTGCCGCCGCTGTAGACCTCCACACGGATGACCGGGAAGTTCACCACGAGCTGCGGCTGATTCAGACACGCCGAGCGCACGAGCGCCGTCACATCGTCCGGCTCCAGCGTACTGGTGCTGATCTGGATGGCAAACTGCGTGCGCTGCCGGTCGAGCGCATCGACCACGCAGTCGAGGATGCTCTTTTGCGTCTGGGCGCTGTAGATGGAGCGCACCTCGTTCTCCGGCCGGTTGTAGGTGATGGTGATGCTCGCCTCACAGTAGGCAATCACCTGCTCGGTCTCGTAGCTGACGCTCTCGATGCAGTACGCGCCGATGGCGGTGCCGGTGCGCAGCTCCTCGCAGGCGGCGGCCAGATCGTCGGCAATGATGCCGTCGTAGTCGCCGAAGGCCAGCACGAACGAGCGCTCATACTGCGCCGCCATGGTGTTGAGCGCGCGCATGAGACCCGCATAGTTGCGGATCTGCGTCGTGTCGGCGTCCGTCAGGAGGTTCGACGGCTCCTCATACGGGCGCACCGACAGATATTCCTTGTCAAACACGGACGTGCATCCGCACAGCGACACCAGCAGTGCCGCCAGCAGGATGCCGGTGATGCAGCGTTTGTGCATACCCCGCTCCTTTCAATCGTCGCCGTAGATGTTTCCAAAGCCGCGGCCAAACACTTCCTTGGCCTCGGACACGATGACAAATGCGTGCTCATCCACCGAGCGCACGACCTCGCGCAGCTGGGCGATCTCCGGCCGCTTGACCACGCAGAGGATGACCTGCATCTCCTTGCCGGACCACGCGCCCTCGCCGCGCAGCAGCGTGACGCCGCGGCCCATTGTGCAGGTGATGGCGCTCTTGATGGCGCCGACGTTGTTGGTGATGATATAGCACACCTCCGACACGCCGGGGCCGTAGAGCACGAGGTTGACGACCTTCGAGCTGATGAACATCTCGATCATGGTGTACATGCAGCTGTCGTACTTCTTGAACAGGAAGGCAAACGTCAGCACGACGACAACGTTCATGCCGAACAGCAGCGTGCCGAAGTTGATGTACGGATAGCGCCGGCGCAGCATCTTGGCCACAATGTCCGTGCCGCCGCCGGTCGTGCCGGTGGTATAGATCAGGCCGTAGCCCGCGCCGTTGAGCACGCCGCCGTAGACCGCGCCGAGCATCGGCTCGTCCGTCACGACGAGGCCGGTCAGCGCGAGCGCGTCGATGAGCACGGAGATGAGCGCCATGACGCACAGCGCCAGAATGAGCCGGCGCGTGCCGAGGCGGTGCCGCCAGCCGAGGTAGAAAATGGGGATGTTAATCAGGATCGACAGCACGCCGACGGGGATTCCGGTCAGCAGGCGGATGATCTGGGCGATGCCGGTCACGCCGCCGGAAACGATGCTGTTCGGGAACGTGAAGAACTGGAACGCCGCGGCCACGAGCGCCGAGCCGACGACCAGCTTCATGTAATCAAAAGCGGAAAAACGATGCAGATCCATATCTCTCTCCTCAGATCAGGCTCATCTGCTCCTCGCCGCGGTCGTCCTCACGCAGCAGCGCGCCGGCGGCCGGCAGACTTCTGGCGCGGTAGCGCGCATGGTTGCGGATGAGCGTATCGGGCGCAAACTTCGCCTGCGTGACGACGGCCTTTTTCTTCAGCGCCATGACGGCGACGCCCTGCGTCGTGCGCGAGGCCTTGAGCGACACGGCCTCCGGCGGGAAGAGCAGCGCGCGCCCGTCGGACGCGAAGAGCACGACCTCGCTGCCCGCGTACAGCGGCAGCACGGCCACGAGCGGGCTCTTGTCCGAATATGCGCCGGTCAGGCGGCGGCGGTTCGTCTTGGTCTCATATGCCGACATGGGGATGCGCGCGGCCTTGCCGTTTTCAAATACCAGCAGCAGCTCGCCGTGGTAATCGCTGGGATCGATCATGCACAGGACGTGCTCTTCCTCGTCCATGGACAGCACCGTCGGCAGGTACACGCCGAGCACGGACGCCTTCGTGTCCGCAAAGTCGCAGAGCTTGGCCTTATACACCTGTTGACGGTCGGTGAAGATGAGAAGTTCCCCGCGGTTCGTCGCGCCGAAGCTCTGGCTCAGCTCGTCGCCGTCCTTATACTTCTGCTCACCGCTCATGCGCAGCGACTGCGGCGTGATCTTCTTGAAATAGCCCTCGCGCGAGAGGAACAGCTGCACCGGATAATCCGGCACGAGGTCCTCGGCCGGCATCTGCGCGACGGACTCCGCCGCGACGATGCCCGTGCGCCGCGGTGACGGGTACTTGCGGATGATCTCCTTGAGCTCGCGAACGATGATGCCGCGGATGCGGCGCTTGCTCTCGAGCGTCGCCTCGAGGTCGGCAATGTCTTTTTCCAGCGCATCGGTCTCGGCTGTGCGCTTGAGGATGTACTCGCGGTTGATGTTGCGCAGCTTGATCTCGGCCACGAAGTTTGCCTGCACCTCGTCGAGGTCGAAGCCCGCCATGAGGTTCGGCACAACGTCGGCCTCGCGCTCGGTATTGCGGATGATGGCGATGGCGCGGTCGATATCGAGCAGGATCTTGCCGAGGCCCTGCAGCAGGTGGAGCTTGGCGCGCTTTTTCTGCAGGTCGAAGAACACGCGCCGGCGGATGCACTCCATGCGCCAGGCGATCCACTCGTCGAGAATTTCGCCCACGCCCATCACGCGCGGGTTGCCGGCAATGAGGATGTTGAAGTTGCAGGCAAAGCTGTCGCACAGCGGCGTGAGGCGGAAGAGCTTCTGCATGACCTGTTCGGGGTCTGCGCCGCGCTTGAGGTCAATGGCGAGCTTCAGGCCGCTGAGGTCGGTCTCGTCGCGCATATCGGCCACCTCGCGCAGCTTGCCCGCCTTGACAAGCTCGGCCACCTTGTCGATGACAGCCTCGACGGTCGTGGAGTACGGGATCTCATAGATCTCGATGATGTTTTCCTTCGGCAGGTGCCGCCAGCGGGCGCGCACCTTCACGCTGCCGCGGCCGGTGCGGTAGATCTGGGCCATCTCGTCCCGGTCGTACAGGATCTCGCCGCCGGTCGGAAAGTCCGGTGCCGGGAGCGTCGAGAGCAGGTCGTGGTTCGGGTTCTCGAGGTAGGCGATCGTCGTGCGGCAGACCTCCTCGAGGTTGAAGCCGCAGATCTGGCTGGCCATGCCGACGGCGATGCCGAGGTTTGCCGACACGAGCACGTTTGGAAAGCGCGTCGGCAGCAGGGCCGGCTCTTTCATCGAACCGTCGTAGTTATCGACAAAATCGACAGTGTCGCTGTCAATGTCGCTGAAGAGCTCGGCGCAGATGGGCGCGAGTTTCGCCTCCGTGTAACGCGAGGCGGCGTAGGACATGTCGCGCGAAAACACCTTGCCGAAGTTGCCCTTCGAGTCCACAAACGGCGTCAGCAGCGCGCCGTAGCCCTTCGACAGGCGGACCATGGTCTCATAGATCGCGGCGTCGCCGTGCGGGTTGAGGCGCATGGTCTGGCCGACGATGTTGGCCGACTTTGTGCGTCCGCCCGTGAGCAGATTCATCTTGTACATTGTGTACAGCAACTTGCGGTGGCTGGGTTTGAAGCCGTCGATCTCCGGGATCGCGCGCGAGACGATGACGCTCATCGCATACGGCATATAGTTTTGCTCCAGCGTCTCGGTGATGGGCTGGGAGATGACCTCCGCCTTGAGCCCGACGACGTTGGGGTCCACGGTTTTCTTGATTTCCGGTGCTTTTTTTCTCGGCATAACGTTACCGTTCCTTTACGCAGGTTTTTCTCAGGAAATATCGGCCAGATCGAGAAACTGGCTGCCGCACTCGGCAATGTGCGCCTTGCGTCCGGTCAGATTATCGCCGAGCAGCAGATCGAACATCTGCGCCGTGCGCTCGACATCCTCCGGCATGACGCGGATGAGCTTGCGCGTGTCGGGGTTCATGGTCGTGAGCCACATCATCTCGGGATCGTTCTCGCCGAGACCTTTCGAGCGGTTGATATCCGCCTTCGCGCCGCCAAGACCGTCAACGATGGCCGCCTTCTCGCGGTCGGAATAGGCAAAATAGGTCTTGCCCTTGCTCACGATCTCATACAGGGGCGACTCGGCGATGTACACATAGCCCTCGCGGATCAGCGTCGGCGCGAGGCGGTAGAGCATGGTGAGGATGAGCGTGCGGATCTGGAAGCCGTCCACGTCGGCATCGGTGCAGATGATGACCTTGTTCCAGCGCAGGTTCTCGAGGTTGAACGCCGAGAGGTCTTTGGCCTGCTTGCTCTGCACCTCCACGCCGCAGCCGAGCACGCGCATGAGGTCGGTGATGATATCGCTCTTGAAAATGCGCGCATAATCCGCCTTCAGGCAGTTGAGAATCTTGCCGCGCACGGGCATGATGCCCTGGAACTCCGCGTCGCGCGAGAGCTTGCAGGCGCCGAGGGCGGAGTCGCCCTCCACGATGTAGATCTCGCGGCGCGAGACGTCCTTCGAGCGGCAGTCGACGAACTTCTGCACGCGGTTGGCGAGGTCGACATTGCCGGTGAGCTTTTTCTTGATGTTCAATCGCGCTTTTTCCGCCGTCTCACGGCTGCGCTTGTTGATGAGCACCTGCTCCATGACGCGGTCGGCCTCGGTCTTGTGCTCGATGAAATAGATCTCGAGCTGGGCGCGGAAAAACTCCGTCATGGCCTCCTGGATGAACTTGTTCGTGATGGCCTTTTTCGTCTGGTTTTCGTAGGACGTGATGGTCGAAAAACAGTTTGTGACGAGGATCAGGCAGTCCTGCACGTCCTGAAAGCTGATCTTGCTCTCGCTCTTCTGGTACTTGCCCTGCTGCTTGATGTAGGCGTCGATGGCGGAGGTAAAGGCGCTCTTCGCAGCCTTTTCCGGCGCGCCACCGTACTCCAGCCAGGACGAGTTGTGGTAGTATTCAATATCATTGACGCGGTTGGAAAAGCAGAACGCCGCCGAGATCTTCACCTTATACTCCGGCTTGTCCGCGCGGTCACGGCCGCGGCGCTCGGTCTCGATAAAGGTCGGAACGGTCAGCGCATCCTCCCCGGCGAGCTCCTTGACATAGTCGAGGATGCCGTCGGCGTAGCAGTAGTCTGTCGTCTCGAACGTGCCGCCGCGCTGCACGCGCAGGCGGAACGTCACGCCGCGGTTGACCACGGCCTGCCGGTGCAGCACGTCCTGAAAATAGCTCTCGGGCACGTCGATGTCCGTGAACACCTCCAGATCCGGCCGCCAGCGGATGGTCGTGCCGGTCTTCTTGCGGTCGGCCGGGGCACTCTCCAGCCCGCCGACGACCTCGCCGTGACGGAAATGCAGGGTGTACTTTTTCCCGTCGCGCCAGATGGTCACATCCATGTATTCCGAGGCGTACTGCGTGGCGCACGCGCCGAGGCCGTTGAGGCCGAGCGAGTACTCGTAGTTTTCGCCCTCGTTGTTCTTGTACTTGCCGCCGGCATACATTTCGCAGAAGATCAGCTCCCAGTTGTAGCGCTGCTCCTTCTCGTTCCAGTCCACCGGACAGCCGCGCCCGAAATCCTCCACCTCAATGGACTTGTCTTCGTAGCGCGTAACGGTTATAATATTGCCGAATCCCTCGCGTGCCTCGTCGATCGCGTTCGAGAGAATTTCAAACACTGCGTGCTCGCAGCCCTCCAGCCCGTCGGAGCCGAAGATGACGCTCGGGCGTTTGCGCACGCGCTCCGCGCCCTTGAGCATCGAGATGCTGTCATTGCCGTAGGTTGTCGTTGGGGCCTTTGCCATGTCGTTGGATCCCTCTCATATCACAAGATGTGGTAGTATTTCGTTTCATACCTTAACTAATCTAGTATAGCGTATCAAGGCCGGAAATGCAAGGAATTCCAAAAAATAGACGGGGAACGCGAAAAGTGCGCTCCCCGCCGCCCCGGAACCTTTGGGGCTGTCCCCTGCCGCTCCGGCACTTGACGCAATCCGTGCCGAACGGCGTTCCGGTGGTCCGGAGCGGGTCGTTCCCGCGCTGGATACAGCCGCCTGCAAAGCTCTTGCAGGAATCGGATGCTGCGCCGCGGCCTGTGTGCCGGGCGGCCTCCGCGGGTTTGCTTCGCTGCAGCGCGCGTCGGATATGTTGTCCGAACACAGTATGCGCGCAGCCCGCGCCGCTATGCCTGGAAAATTTCGCTGCGCTCTGACTAAAACCGCCGTCGGCGGCATAGAATATACAGAAAAGCGAACGGAGGCTTTTCCATGTCCAGTCAGAGAAAGCAGCAGCGGGCACACCGCGCGGAGGTGCAGCGTGTGCGCGCCGAGATGCTCGGCGTGCGCCGCGAGCTCGAACAGGCCTACAACGAGTTTGACAACATCACCGATCCCCTGCTGATGGAGGCGTGCATCTATGAGATCAACGCGTTGCGCGCAAAGTATAACTGCGCCGTGCACGATCTGAAAAATCTGACACAATAGGATGGTTTCTTATGTCACAAACACTTATGGACATTCTGATCGTGATCGCGGCCGTGTTTCTCGTCTGGCTGGTCATCCGGCTGTTCCGAAGGCCGATCCGCTGGATCCTGAAGCTGCTGCTCAATACAGCCATCGGCTTCGCGGCGCTGTTTCTGCTCAACTTTTTCGGCAGCGCCATCGGCATCACGCTCGGTCTCAACTGGATCAACGCGCTGGTCATCGGCGTGGCCGGGTTCCCGGGGCTGGTGCTGCTGCTGCTCATCAAATATCTCTTTTAGCCTACATAAATGTTTCCCCGCATCCGAAAATGCGGGGAACTGCTTTATCCGGGCGTGCCGGTGCTCTGTGTCAGCTCCGGCCATGTGCCGGCGTCATTATAATTGTCGCGCGTAAGCGTCCAGCTGTACGGCGCGGCGAGCGTGATGTTCTGTGCGTCCACGGCTGCCTTGGTGAGCGTATAGCAGAAGTCATGCCACGCATCTGTCTCGTCCGGCGCGTGCCCCGCCGCGAGGAAGGCGGCCTTCTGCGCCTGCGTATAATTCTCTAGCGTGAGTATAAGCTTGCGCGTCTCGAACATCGAGGCCCAGTAGGCGTCCTCCGTCATGCCGGTGCCGGCGATGAACTGCTCATAAGCCTCGCGGTTGTCCGCCGTCTGCGCGGCGGCGCGCGTGTCGTCAATGTCCTGCTGCACGGCGGCGTCCGCGGCCGCATACCCATCGGTAACTGCCTGATAATACAGCGAGCGCGTCACGATATAGCGCGCGAGCGTGTACTGCGCGGCCACCGTCTCCGTCATGCCGGAGGCGCGGTTTTGCGTGCACATGTTTTCAAACGTGTGCGCTGTGATCGTGAAGTCCCCGCCCGTGATGACCGGCGTCTCATCGCCGGGCTGCAGGGACTCGGCATACGTCTTTCCGGCGTCGCGATACGTTGTGTCCGCCGCAGGCCGCTTCGCAGCAGCGTACAGCACAATGCACATCGCCAGCACCGCGATCAGCACGCACCAGAGGATGATCCTGCTTGTTTTCGACATGGTCATTCCCTCCCAAAATCGCGTTATGTAAACTTGTTCCCTCCATTCTTATCGTTAGAATACCATATTCCGGTTGGAAAAAAGCTGTTTCCGGATATTGGGCTGAAAAAGCTTGCCGGGTGAAGCAAAGCTTCACCCGGCGAGCTTGTATGTGCGTTCTTCGACAGGCGGCGAACCGCGCGCCTGTCAGGACTCAGTCATTGACCGTGACCACGTTATCCGCGACGACGGCGGACGCCTCACCATTCGGCTGCACCGTCTCCACATACGTGCCGGTGCTGCCTATGTAGGGGTTGATCTCGCGCGCTTTGAGCGCGGCGTAAATGCCCGCGCAGGCGACCATCATTGCGATGAGCAGGCCCCACAAAACTGCGATCTTGGTCTTTGCCATGACAGATTCCTCCTTTAAGAAATCAAAAGTGTTGTTTGTTTTTTATCTCCTCTGCGTTCCGCTTTCCACACTTCCCACACAGGCGGCAACAGCCGCTGCGGCGAATCGGAACGAAGCTTGTCGAACTTTGTTATTTTCTTATCAACTGCATTGTAGCGCTTTTCACCCCATTTGAAAAGCCCTTTTTTGCATTTCTACTTTTTTAACAAAGCTGTTTTATTTTTAACGTTACGTTTTTGCCAAATCGACGAAATGCGAAAATACCGGGCGAAGCAAAGCCTCGCCCGGCTGGAAATTTGCAGTATTTGCTATGCAAAAGCATAGAAAAAGAAGAAATGTGCCATTTCCTCGCCCCTGCGGGGTAACCGGAAATGATGCGCAGAAACTTCATGCACCGGCATTTGCGCTTTTTCGTGGTGCAGCACGCATGCATGAAGTTTTACACCTGTGTCAGCGCCTGAACGACGCGCTCAAACTGCATGCTGTGCGATGCTTTGACGAGCACGCAGTCACCCGTCTGCAGCAGCTGCGGCAAGGCCGGGAGCAGCGCATCGAGCGTGTCAAACGACGCGGTCACAATAGCAGAGTCCGCCGCAGCGGCGCCGGCGGCGATATGTTTCGCCAGCTCCCCGCAGGTGATGACGAGCGACACGCCGGCTTCGGCCGCGCAGACGCCGGTCTCGCGGTGCAGGGCCGCGGCGTTGGCGCCGAGCTCGCCCATGTTGCCGAGGATGGCCACACGGCGGCCGGCCGGAAGCGTCGCCATGGAGCGTAGCGCCGCCGCCGTGGAATCGGGATTGGCGTTATAGCAGTCGTCAATGACCGTATAGCGCGCCGTGCGCACGACGCGCGCGCGGCTGCCGACCGGCTGATAGGCCGCGATGCCGCGGATGATCTCATCATCCGTCAGGCCGTATTCGATGCCGACAGCCGCGCCCTCGAGCGCCGCATAGACCATGTGCTGCCCGTAGGCGGAGATGCGCACCGGGATGTGCCGCGTGCCCGCGGTGATCGTGCAGGTGCTGCCCTCATCGCCGAGGTCGCGCACATCGACTGCGCGCACGTCGCAGCCGGCCGAGAGGCCGAACGTCACCTTGCGCTGGCGGCATGTCATGGCGCGCAGCAGGTCGTCGTCCCCGTTGCAGAAGGCGACGGTGTCGTCCGGCATGGTATCGAGCACGGAGGTCTTTTCCTGCAGGACGCCGCGGCGGTCGCGCAGAAACTCCAAATGCGCGTGGCCGATGATCGTAAAGAGCATGGCCGTCGGCTGCACCATGGCGGCCAGCGGCGCCATGTCGCCGAAGTGCGACACGCCCATCTCGACGACCGCGGCCTCATGCTCCGGCCCGAGCCGGAAGAGCGTAAGCGGCACACCGAGCTGATTGTTGAAGTTCTTCTCGGTTTTCAGCGTGTTCCAGCGCTGCGAGAGCACGGACGCGACCATTTCCTTGGCCGTCGTCTTGCCGACGCTGCCGGTCACGCCGAGGACCGGGATGGCAAAGCGGGCGCGGTAGGCGCGCGCAAGTGTCTCGAGTGCGGCGGCCGTGTCCGGCACGCAGATGACCGGGCGGGTCTCCCCCGCCGGGACGCGCTGCGCAAGGCAGCAGGCCGCGCCGAGATCGAACGCCTTGCCGATGTAGTCGTGCCCGTCCACCCGCTCGCCGGGGATGGCGGCAAAGAGCGCGCCGGGCGTGACGGCGCGGCTGTCGATGACGACGCCGGTCACGGGTGCTGTCCCATCGCCCGAGAGCACACCGCCGGTGATGGCGGCGATGTCCGATACACAGTAGCCCGTCATCGGCTCACTTGTGCAGCGCGGCGGCGATGATCTGCTCGCACAGCTCGCTGTAGCTGATGCCGACGGCGGCGGCCTCCTGCGGCACGAGGCTGGTGGGCGTCATGCCGGGCAGGGTGTTGATCTCGAGGAACCAGAGCTCACCCTCCGCGTCGAGGATGAAGTCCGCGCGGGAATAGGCCGACAGATTCAGCGCATGGAACACCGTGAGCGCGGCATCGGCCAGGCGCTGCTCGGTCTCGGCCGGGATCTCGGCCGGGGTGATCTCTTTGGCTGCGCCGGGCTGATATTTGTTGCGGTAATCATAAAAGCCCTCGGCCGGGATGATCTCGATGCTGGGCAGGGCCTTGTCGCCGAGAATGCCAATCTGCACCTCGCGGCCGCGGATGTACTGCTCGATGAGGATGCGGCTGCCCTCGCGGGCGGCGGCTTCGAGCGCGGCGCGCAGCTCGGCCTCGTCATTGGCGATGGACACGCCGATGCTCGAGCCGGAATCGTCCGGCTTGACGACGCAGGGCAGCTTTGCCTGCGCGCAGACGGCGTCGATGTCCATGCCGTCGCTCTCGACGAGCATCCACGCCGGGGTCTTGACGCCGAGCGGCGCGACAACGCGCTTGGTCAGGTCCTTGTCCATGGCGATGGCGCTGCCGAGGTAGCCGCTGCCGGTATAGGGGATGCCGAGCAGGTCGAGCGTTGCCTGCACGCGGCCGTCCTCGCCGGTGCGGCCGTGCAGGGCCAGAAACACGATGTCCGCCATGGCGCACACCTCGAGCACATGCTCACCGAACAGGCTCGGGCTCTTAAGCTTGCGCTGCGCGCGCACGCTCTCCAGATCCGGCGCGCTCTCATCGATGTGCGTGCCGCCGAGGGCCGGCGGGTTGTCAAAGATCGTGGCGATGTCGCCGCTATAGTCCTCAAGGCCGAAAAACATATCCAGCAGCACGACCTGGTGGCCGCTTTCCTGGAGCGCACCGGCAATTTTCGTGCCGCTCGAGATCGAGACGTTGCGCTCGGGGCTCAGGCCGCCGCAAAGAACTGCAATTTTCATTGGGAATACCCCCTTCGTTTTCTCATAGAACCGTCTCAGGACGGTATTGTTTGATTATATCACACTATGCACTTGCATTCAAATATAGATTTCCCGAAAAAAGGGCGTGAAAGTTGCGCCATTGTGTGCTATACTCCTAATGTTACAGGAAAGGACGGAAAAGAGCCATGCATTATGTCGTGATGGATCTGGAATGGAATCAGGCGATGAGTTCCAAATCCTCCGTATTCAACAAGCTGCCCATTCACCTGCGCGGCGAGATCATCGAGATCGGCGCGGTGAAGCTCAACGAGGACATGACCCCCGGCGAAGAATTTCAGATCGATGTCAAGCCCATGTACTTCAAGCGCATGCACTACAAGGTCAAGAAGCTCACCGGCTTCGACCGCGAGCGTCTGGCCGCCGGCGTGAGTTTTCCGGAGGCGCTGGCGCAGTTTCGCGCCTGGTGCGGAGACGATGTGACGTTCCTCACCTGGGGCTGCGACGATCAGGGCATTCTCGAGCAGAACATCATCATCCACGATCTGGACTGGGACTGGATCGCCGGCTGGATCAACCTCCAGCTCATCTACAACCTCCAGACCGACGGCGACCGCAACCAGAAATCGCTCGCCACGGCGATGGAGCACTTCGCCATCGAGCAGACGCGCATCGCGCACGACGCGCTCGGCGATGCATACAACACCGCGCTCGTGTGCACGCACCTGAACATGGAGAAGGGGCTGGCGGATTACCACGACGCCGCGCAGAAGCTCACAACCCGGCTGCCGAAGGAGCACCACGGCGAGAATAACGGCCCCGACCCGATCGAGCACGTGGCGTCGGAGTCCTACGCCACGAAGTCGGAGCTTTTCGGCGACGCCGCGTTCGTCACCCCCTGCTGCCCGCTGTGCAGCGGCGAGGTGCGCTACAGCAAGTGGGTCAATCAGGGCGACCAGCGCTATATGACGCTCGGTGAGTGTCCGACGGACGGCAAACTGCTCGTGCGGCTGAAGTTCCGCAAGGCGGACGACTGCACCTGGAGCGCCACACGCCTGACCTATCAGGCGACAGACAGCATGGAGAGCTTCTACAAGGCCAAGGCGGCGCAGCCGCGCAAGCGCGGCCGCGGCAAATCCCGCCGCCGGCCGGCCAAGACCGCGCTGTCAGCCCCACAATGAACTGAAAACGCAGACCCGCGGCCCCGGTACTCAGTACCGGGGCCGCGGGTTTTGTATGTCCTTACGCGTGCTGGGTCTGCGCCTCGAAATAGGCGCGGGTCGTGTTCGCGTCGTAGAGGATGCGGGCCTTGAGCTCGTCGACAGAGGCAAACTTCTGCTCCGGGCGCAGGAACTTGTAAAACTCCAGCCGCACCTGACGGTTGTAGAGGTTGCCGTGGTAGTCGAGGATGAAGCTCTCGACGCTCACGCGCTGGCCGCCGCTGACCGTCGGCCGCACGCCGACATTCGTGACGGCGTAATGCTCGCTGCCGTCATCGAGATACACCTTCGCGGCGTACACACCGTGGCGCGGCACGAGCACTCCGTCTGGGAACTGCATGTTGATCGTGGGCGTGCCCATCTTCGTGCCGAGGCGGTAGCCATAGTGCACCGTGTCCGACAGGGTGTGCGGATGGCCGAGGAAGGCGTTTGCGCGCTCGACCTCGCCGTTTTCAAGCAGCTCGCGGATGTAAGTAGAGCTGACGACGCGGCCGTCGAGCGTGACGGCGGGAATAATATCGCAGCCAAGGCCGCGCTCGGCGCAGTAGGCGGCGAGCTTTTCCGCCGTGCCCTCGCCCCGCCAGCCAAAGCTGAAGTCGTGCCCGACGACGAACGCTGCCGCGTCCATCTCGTCGACAAGCGTCTGGATGAACGTCTGCCACGGCATCTGCATGACCGTGCGGTCAAAGTGGATAAAGACCACGCTCTCGATGCCGAACAGGCGGCGGATGAGCTCCTCGCGGCCGTGGGCGCTGTTGATGAGCGGGACCTCCGTGCCGAACACGAGCGTGTCCGGATGCACGTCAAAGCTCATGACCGTGGGGATGGCCCCCATCTCCCCGGCACGTGCGACCGTGCGGCGCATAAGCGCGGCATGGCCGATATGGATCCCGTCAAAAAAGCCCAGGGCAATGACACGTTTCTGGTTTTCCATACGTCAAGAAACCTCAAAAAAACTTTTGATCGTGACGGCCGTGCCGTCCGTGGCCTGCGCCAGCAGGAGAAACTCCCCCGACGCAGCATAGATGCGGTAAGTCCCGTCCGGTAAGCTGAGCGCGAACGGATTGCCGCAGCGGGCAAGGCGCTCCGCCTTCGCGTCCACGGTGACCTGCGGCGCGCCCGGCCAGAGGCTGTCCACCGGCAGGAGCAGGCGCTGCGCCGCCTCGCGCGGCAGCGCGCACAGCTCGTCCATGGTGTGCGCATCCTCCACGCGATACCCGCCGACCGCCGTCCGGCGCAGGGCGCTCATCACACCGCCGCAGCCGAGGGCCGCGCCGATATCGTGGCAGAGGGTGCGGATGTAGGTGCCCTTCGAGCAGCGGACGCGCAGAACATAGTCCCCGTCCGCCTCACCGAGCACGGTCAGCTCCTCGATCGTGATCGGGCGCGCTTCGCGCGCGACCTCGCCGCCGCGGCGGGCGATCTCATAGAGCTTTTTCCCGTCGACCTTGAGGGCCGAATACATCGGCGGCACCTGCAGGATATCCCCGCGAAACTGCGGCAGCACCGTCTCCAGCTCCGCGCGGGTGACGCGCCGGTCGCAGCGGCTGAGCACCGTGCCGGTCGTGTCCTGCGTGTCGGTCGTGAGGCCGAGGCGCAGGCGCGCTTCATAGCACTTGCTGTGATTTTCGGAAAACGACACCGCGCGCGTCGCGCGGCCGGCGAACACGACCAGCAGGCCGGTCGCCATCGGGTCGAGCGTGCCGGAATGGCCCATGCGCCGCTCGCCGAGCACGCCGCGGAGCTTGGCCACAACGTCGTGGCTCGTCCAGTCCGCGGGCTTATCGACCAGCAGGATCCCGTTCATGTGGGCCACACCTGGTCGATGGCTGCAAGGATCTTTTCCACGGCCGTCTCCGTATCGCACGCCAGCGTGCAGCCGGAAGCCATCTTGTGGCCGCCGCCGCCGTAGACCGCGCAGATGGCGCACGAATCCACCTCGGGGTTCGAGCGCACGGAGATCTTGCTGCGGCCGTCGCGCAGCTCGCGGATCGTGACGCTCACGACCACGCCCTCCGCCCGGCCGGGCAGACCGGCAATGTCGTCGCAGTCATCCTCCGTCGCGTGTACGGCGTCGATCAGCGCGCGTGTGACGACCGCGATGGCAACCTGACCGCCGCGGAAAAAGCGCATGCCGGAATAGATCTGCCCCACGAGCGCCATGCGCGCGCGGGAGATCTTGCGGAAAAAGTCCATGCTGATCTTGCGGTTATCGGCGCCGAGCTCCAGCAGCCGCGCCGCCGCGCGCAGGGTGGCGGCGTTCGTGTTGGCGTACTGGAAGCAGCCGGTGTCCGTCGTGACGGCGATGTACAGAAGGTTTGCCTCCTGCTCCGTGACGCTGCCGGTCAGCAGCTCGATCACATCAAGCACCGCCTCGCCGCAGGCGGACTTTTCCGCGTGCAGGAGCGTGGCCCCGGCGTACAGCGCGTTCGACGGATGGTGGTCGATGCACAGATCGACCGCGCCGGAAAAGCCCTGTGGAAACAGGTCCGGCGTCGCGATGTCGACCGCGACCACGCACGCGGGCGCAAAATCCGCAGGCGCAAAAAACTGCGCCACATACGGCAGATAGCGCGCCGTCGTCTCCGGATTGGGGAACAGGTACGCCGTCTTGCCCATGCGGCGCAGCGCGCTGCAAAGCGCCGCACCGCTCCCGAGCGTGTCACCGTCCGGGCGCAGGTGCGACAGGATCAGAATCGCGTCGCGGTCGCGCAGCGCCGCGGCAAACTCCCGATCATTCATACTTCAAGCCTCTCTTCCGGCGTCCTTGTCGTGCAGCTGCTCGATCAGGGCGCTGATGTGCGCGCCCTCCTCGATCGAGTGGTCGATCTCGAACACCAGTTCCGGGGTGTAGCGCAGGTCCAGCACGGTGCCCAGCTCATGGCGCAGCCAGCCGGAGGCCGAACGCAGCCCCTTTTTGAATTCCTTCTCGTTTTCCATGCCGAGCACGGAAAGCCAGATTTTTGAATAGCGCAGGTCGCCCGTCGTCTCGACGCGGGTGACGCTGATCATCCCCTGCTGCACCCGGGGGTCTTTGACCTGGGTGAGCAGGTTTGCCAGCACGCGCTGGATATCATCATTCGTTCTTGCCAGTTTATTGGAAGCCATAGGAAACTCCTTTTACTGCTTGATCTCCTCCATGACGAACACTTCGATCACGTCGCCGACCTTGACGTCGTTGTACTTATCGACCTGCAGGCCGCACTCGTAGCCGGCGGCGACTTCCTTAACGTCGTCCTTGAAGCGGCGCAGGGACGCGAGGTCGCCCTCGAACACGACGATGTTGTCGCGCACGACGCGGACCTTGCTGTTGCGCACGATCTTGCCGTCGGTGACGTAGCCGCCGCAGACTGTGCCGACCTTGGAGACCTTGAAGGTCTGGCGGATCTCGACGTGGCCGATGATCTGCTCCTGGAACTTCGGGGCGAGCATGCCCTTCATGGCCGCCTCGATCTCGTTGATGCAGTCATAGATGACGCGGTACATGCGGATCTCGACGTTGCTGCGGGCGGCGTTGTCGCGCGCGGCCGCGTCCGGGCGGACGTTGAAGCCGACGATGATCGCGTTCGACGTGGCGGCGAGCATAACGTCGGACTCGTTGATGGCGCCGACGCCGGAGTGGATGACCTGCACACGCACTTCCTCGTTCGAGAGCTTCTCGAGCGAGGACTTGACAGCCTCGGCACTGCCCTGCACATCAGCCTTGACGATGATATTGAAATCCTTCATCTCGCCCTGCTGGATGCGGGAGAACAGGTCGTCGAGCGAGACCTTCTTGCTGCCGGCGTTGGCGGCGTCCTTCTTCTGCTGCTTGCGCTGCTCCACGAGCTCGCGCGCCATGCGCTCGTCGGCGACGGCGTTGAACGTGTCGCCCGCGCTCGGCACCTCGGACATGCCGGCGATCTCGACCGGGATGGACGGGCCGGCCTTCGTCACGCGCTGACCCTTATCGTTGGTCATCGTGCGCACACGGCCGACGGCCGTACCGGCGATGATGATGTCGCCCTGATTGAGCGTGCCGTTCTGCACGAGCACGGTCATGATCGGGCCGCGGCCCTTATCCATGCGGGCCTCGATGACCGTGCCGCGGGCGGCGCGGTTCGGATTGGCCTTGAGCTCCAGAATTTCAGCGAGCAGGACGAGGTTTTCGAGCAGCGCGTCCACGCCCTCGCCGGTCTTGGCCGAGATCGGGCAGACGATCGTCTCGCCGCCCCACTCTTCGGGCACGAGGCCGTACTCCGTGAGCTGCTGCTTGATGCGGTCAGGATTCGCGCCGTGGACGTCCATCTTGTTGATGGCCACGACCAGCGGGACGCCGGCGGCCTTGGCGTGGTTGATGGACTCGACCGTCTGCGGCATGATGCCGTCATCGGCCGCGACGACGAGGATGGCGATATCCGTGACCATGGCGCCGCGGGCGCGCATGGACGTGAATGCCTCATGGCCCGGGGTGTCGAGGAAGGTGACGGGCTTGCCGTCGACCATGACACGGTAAGCGCCGATGTGCTGCGTGATGCCGCCGGCCTCACCGGCCGCGACGTTCGTGCGGCGGATGCGATCGAGCAGGCTGGTCTTGCCGTGGTCGACGTGGCCCATGACCACCACGACCGGAGCACGCGGGACGAGTTCGTCCTCGCTGTCCTCGCGGTCGTCGATCAGACGCTCTTCGACCGTCACGATGACCTCGTGCTCGACCTTGCAGCCGAGCTCCATGGCCACGAGCGCGGCGGTGTCGTAATCAATGGTATCGGACAGCGACGCCATGACGCCCATCTTCACGAGACGGCGCACGACCTCGGCACCGGTCTTTTTCATGCGGGATGCGAGCTCGCCGACGGAGATCGTATCCGGGATCTGCACCTTGAGCTGCTGCTTTTTCGCGATCTCGAGCTGCAGCTTCTGCATCTTGTCGCGCTCCTCCTGACGGCGCTTGGCGCCGGCGGCGGGGTTCTGCGGACGCTGACGGTTGCGGTTCTGGATCTTCTGCTTGCCGCCGCGCTTGTTCTGCGCGCGCTCGGGCACGAGATCGTCCAGCCGCTGGTCGTACTTGGACAGGTTCGTCGTCGCGCCGCGGGTATCGACGACGCGGCGCTCGGCCACCTGACGCGGCTGGTGCGGCTTGTCGTCCTTTTTGGGCTTCGGCTGCTGCGGCTGGGATGCCTGCTGCGGCTGCTTTGCGGGCGCGGCCTCGGCTTTCGGCGCTTCGGCCTGCGCGGCCGGGGCTGCCTGCGGCTTGGCCTTCGGCTGGTCCGGCACTTTGTAGAGCTCCTCCAGGCTGGCCGCCTGATGGTGCTGCGTGAGATACTCAAAGATGTCGTTGAGCTCGTCGTCCTCCAGCACCTGCATATGATTTTTCGGAGTGGTGGCATAATCCGTCAGGATCTGCGTGATCTCCTTCGAGGTCATGCCGAAATCCTTCGCCACCTCATGCACTCTGTATTTAATCAATCCGCTCATACTTGTTTCCTCCTCTTGCCGTTGCGCCCGCCGCGTATCTGCGCCGTGCCCGTGTCTGTTCTCGTCTGTGCGGCAAGCTCTGCCGCCGTGTTGCTGTATTGCTCCGGATCCGCCTGCGCCAGCGCGGACACAAGGGCCTTCGCCAGACCCGGATCGGTGACCGCCGCGATGGCGCAGCCGGTCTTGCCGAGCCGGTCGGACAGCGCCTGCTTCGTGTACGGCAGGCGCAGCAGCGGCGCCTGCGCCGCATAGGCAAAGCCCTCGGCGCGCTTGCGCGCATTGTCCGATGCGTCCTGCGCCAGCAGCAGCAGGCACGCCTTGCCGGCGCGCGCCGCCGCTCCGGCGTCATGCTCCCCGAGCGCGATGCGCCCGGCCTTGCGCATGAGGCCGAGATAGTTGGCTGCTTTATCCGTCGCCGAGCACCTCCAGTTCCGCTGTGAGCTGCTCATAGATCTCCGCCGGGATGGGCACGTCGAACGCGCGCTCGAGCGCGCGGTTCTTCTGTGCCTTTTTCAGGCACGCGGCCTTCGGGCACAGATACGCGCCGCGGCCCGCCGCCTTGCCGCGCGCATCGAGCGAGATGGCTCCGTCGGGCGCGCGCACCACCCGGATGAGCTCCGGCTTGGGCTTCTTTTCACGGCAGCCGACGCACTGCCGCTGGGGAATGGACTTGGGCATGGGTGACTGCCTCCTTTCGGTTTACGCCTCGCTCTCCGGCTTGATGTCGATCTTATAGCCGGTGAGCTTCGCGGCCAGGCGGGCGTTCTGCCCTTCCTTGCCGATGGCGAGCGAGAGCTGGTTATCCGGCACGATGACGCGGCAGCTCTTGCCCTCGTCGAGCAGGGTCACTTCCAGCACCTCGGATGGTGCCAGCGCGGCCGCGATGAATTCCTCCGGCACCTCGCTGTACTTGACGATGTCGATCTTCTCGCCGCCGAGCTCGTTGACGACGCTCGCGACACGGCCGCCCTTCGGGCCGACGCAGGCGCCGATCGGGTCGATGACCGGATCCTCCGCCCAGACGGCCATCTTCGTGCGGCTGCCGGCCTCGCGGGCGATGGACTTGATCTCGACCGTGCCGTCGAAGATCTCCGGCACCTCGAGCTCGAACAGGCGCTTGACCAGGCCCGGATGCGTCCGGCTGATGAGCACCTGCGGGCCGCGCGTGCTGTTGCGCACCTCGACCACGTAGACCTTGATGCGGTCGCCCTCATGCAGCACCTCGCCGCGGATACACTCCGCCGGGGCAAGCATGGCCTCGGTATAGTCCGAGTTGGAGCTGATCTTCAAAAACGCGCAGCCGGTGCGCGGGTCGATCTTATTGACGACGCCGGTGAGGATCTCATGCTCCTTGGAGTTGAACTCCTCGTAGATCATGCCGCGCTCCGCCTCGCGGATGCCCTGAATGATGACCTGCTTGGCTGCCTGCGCCGCGATGCGGCCGAACTGCTTGGTCTCGACCGGGACGCTGACCACGTCGCCGATCTTGGCGCGCTTGCTGATGCGGTGCGCCGCCTCCTCACTGATCTCGACATACGGGTCAATAACGCGCGCGACGACCGTTTTCTTGACGACCATCTCGATCTTCTTTTTGTCCTCGTCGAGAATGACCTCCACGTTGTCCTCACAGTCGGGCGTGTCCTTGCGGAACGCCGTCAGCATGGCCTGACGGATCTTCTCATACATATATTCGCGCGGAATACCTTTTTCTTTTTCGATATCTGCAACTGCGTCAAAAAATTCTGCGTTCATGGTCGAATTCCCTTTCCTTATATGGTCAGGTGCAGGCGCACCTGTGCGATGGCGGATTTTTGAAAGACACGGCGGGTCTTGCCGTCGGAGACGGTCACGTCCCCGTTGTCATACTGCTCGAGCGTGCCGATGTGCACCTTACTGCCGTCGACCGGCTGGTAGAGCCGCACCTCGACCTGTGCGCCGAGAAAGCGCGCGAAATCACTCGGGCGCTTGAGCTGCCGCTCCGCCCCCGCGGACGACACCTCGAAAATATAGCTGTCGGGAATGGGGTCGGCCTCGTCGAGGATCGGATCGAGCGCGCGGCTGAAATCCTCGCAGTCCTGGATCGACACACCGTCCGGCTTGTCGATATACACACGCAGGTAGCGGCTGCCCGCTTCCTTGACGTACTCCACGTCCCAGATCTCGCACCCCTGCTGCGCGGCCACAGGCTCGGCCAGCGCCAGGACGGCGTCTGTCAATTTACTCATAGATCACCATTCCATTTTCTGACACTTTGAAAGACCTCAAGAAAAAGAGTGGGCGGGTGCCCACTCTGTCAAATCCTGCTTCCTTCGTACGGCAATATCATACCATCCCGCGCCGGACAATGCAAGCCTTTTTTTGCGCTGCCGGGCGCTTACTGGTACAGTGCCACGAATTCCTCCAGGCAGAGGTTGTGCTCGGTCATGAACTGCGCCGCCGCGTCACCGACATAGCGCACGTGCCACGGCTCGTTGCGGCCGGTGATGCTGACCTTGTCCGACGGGTAGCGGATGACGAAGCCGTAGTCCGCGCAGTTATCGGCCAGCCACGTCAGAAAGCGCGCGTTGACCGTGTCCACACTCAGCGAGGAATAATACTGGTCGACGATGTCCGCGCCGAGGCCGGTCTGATGGTCGCTCGTGCCGGGGGGCGCGGCGATGCGCGCGGCAGCCGTCTCGGCCTCGTCGCGGGTATCGCCCTTGCGCATGTTTTCGCTGACCTGATCCTCGTACTGCTGCTTCTGCGTGAGGTACGGGCGGTAGGCACAGTAGATATACGGGCTCCAGCCGGCGTCCCGGGCCGCCTTGAGCAGTGCGTTGAGCGCATCGACAGCGCGGGAATCGAATGTGGACTGCGAGCCGCTGATCTTGCTCACGTCCGGAACATAGTCGCTGATATTATGCGCCTGACTCGCGATGAGATACTCCCAGGAGGAAATATCCACATCCGGCAGGTCGTCGTACTCTTTCGTGTCGGGCTTCGCCGTCGTCTGGATGTCCGGCGGGAGGATGAGATCCGTCGGCGCGGCGGGCGCGGCATTGCTGCGCGCCTCGTTGATGCGTGAGAGGATAAGCATGGCGCACACGACGACCAGGACCGTCAGCGCCACCGACAGCCAAAGACGTTTGTTCTTCATACAGATCCCTCCCGGACGAAAAAATGAAAAGCAGCTCACGTGAGCTGCTTTTCAGGATAGCATATTTTTCGCGTCCCGGCAAGTCCCCCGTCACAGATCGACCCGCTCGTAGTTTTTGGCCGCCTTCCGGTACGCCAGCCACGACAGCAGCGCAAACGCCGCCAGCCCTACGGCCAGCACCGGCAGCTGCCGCACCTGACCGGCCGCGTCGGTCGCGTCGAGATACGGCCCGACGACCGGGAAATGAGACAGCGCCTCGACGAGCACCATGAGCACCGTCATCGGGATGACCGCAAGCAGAAACGCCCGCCCGGCGCGGATGGCCGTCTTATAAAACACGGGCAGGAACACGACGTTGAACACGCCGTAGATCAGCAGCACGGAGCCGAAGAGCGCGACGTTTGCATCGATGCCGGCGAGGTTCGTGCCGTTGGGGTTGATGCGCGCGGAGTGAAACGCGAACGGCACCGCGATCACAAGCTCCGCCAGCTCCACCGCCACGACGAGCCAGGCGCGGGCGCGTACCTGGTCGCGCTTCGTGACCGGCAGCACGGCGCAGTAATAGACGTCCTTATTCTCGCGGCCGTTGAGGAACGTGAAGAAAATGCCGAGCAGGCCGTAGAAAAACACGACCGTGTACGGATAGTTCGGGATGATGAGCATGACGCCGAAGAGCGCGAACACGTACATCATCGGGTGCGCCGCGAGGCGCAGGTCCTTAGAGAAAATCTTCGCTGTCATAGCTTCTCCTTTCCACACGCACAAGAATGTCCTCGAGCGACATCTGCCCGTCGCCGAACTGCGCGCGATAGCGCGCGAGAAAACCGTCGCGCGTGTCGCTGCACAGGATCTGCCCGTCTTTAATCATCGTGATATGCGAGGCGCACTTTTCAAGGTCGGACGTGATGTGCGTCGAAAACAGGATGCTGCGCTCGCCGCTTTTGACCACGCCGCGAAACAGCTCCATGAGCTCGTCGCGCGACACGGGGTCGAGTCCGCTCGTCGGCTCATCGAGGATGAGCAGGCGCGCATCGTGCGAGAGCGCAAGCGCGAGCATGTACTTCACGCGCATGCCGGACGAGAGCTGCGAGACCTTCTTCGTCTCATCGAGCGCGAACAGCTGCAGGTAGTGCCGGTATTTGTCCTCGTCCCAGCGGTCGTAAAACGTGCGCGTCACGTTCGTGATGCTGCGCAGCTTTTTGTTCGGGTAAAAGTCCACGCCGCCGAGCACCACGCCGAGCTGCTGCTTGCACGCCGGCTCATTGGCGTAAAAATCCTGGCCGAACATGGTCACGCGGCCGCTGTCCGGATGCACAAGGTTGAGCATAGACTTGATGGTCGTGCTCTTGCCGGCGCCGTTGCGGCCGATGAAGCCCATGATGGTGCCCGGCGCCACCGCGAACGACACGTCGCGCAGCTGAAATGCCGGATAGGTCTTGCACAGGCCCTCCACTTCCAGAATGTTCACTCGCCGTCCCCCCTCTTCAGCTCCCGCTCCAGCGCGGAGGCAAACACCTGCGTCTCGGCCTCGGGCACGCCGGGCGCCGCCGCTTTTGCACCCTGATCGAATACCGCGCGCACGAACGAATCATAATAGCTGCTGCTCTGCAGCGCGATGCCGCGCTCACGGTCCGCCAGCAGGATGAGCGAATCCCCCGGCTCGAGACCGAACATCGCGCGCACCTCCTTCGGGATCACGATCTGCCCTTTCGGGCCGATGCGCACCGTGGTCATGAATTTGTCCTGCATGGTCTCCATGCGATCCGCCTCCTGTAAGAATCGTATTACTTTTCTTACTTTGTACTACAAGTTGAACGAATTGTCAATCCGTTTTTGCGTTCATTTGCGTAAAAATAGGGTTATGTAAACCGAAATGGGCAAAAAACGATCCCCTGCCGCCCGGCAGGGGATCTGTTGCATATGAGATAACTTAGAGCGCCTCGACGTCCTTGATGAAAGCCTGGATGGCATCTTCCGGAACGAGCTTCTTGCTGCGAACGAGATCGACGATGTCGCCGACGGTCTTCTTGTAGAAGAGCTTCAGGGGATACTTGGTCAGAGACGGAACCGTCTTCATCATGATTTCCTTGCCGTTCATGTCCTCGATAAACGTCTTAACACTCAGAGTCTTGTAATCCATGATATGTTCTCCTTTCAATTTTGAGCACACCGGCCATTTTTCAATCTGGAATGGCCTTCTGTTCAAAGATTAACGCTTTTTGGTGATTTTGTCAAGTATAACGTGTAATTTTCTCGGTCTGGCCGTCATTTTTTATTCAATAGTCAACACAGTGTTGTGTAACATTTGCGCACATCCGGAAAATTGTGTGGCAGGCAAGTGTACTTGCAGCCGCCGAATAGAATAGCCTCAGGCAGAAACGGAGGGCTGAAAATGCTGTACAGTACCCTGATGCTGATGATGAGCAGTGCATTTCTGATGCTGCGCCTGACCCCCGGCGGCTCCTTCCCGCGCCCGCTGAGCGAGGCCGAGGAGCGCAAATACCTCGACGCCTGGCTGCAGGGCGACCTGGAGGCGCGCAACGTGCTCATTGAGCGCAACCTGCGGCTGGTGGCGCACATCATCAAAAAATACTACACGCACTATGACGACACGGACGATCTGATCTCGATCGGCACGATCGGACTCATCAAGGGCATCAACACCTACCGGCCCGACAAAGGCGTGCGGCTGGCGACGTATGCCAGCAAGTGCGCCGAAAACGAGATCCTGATGTATTTTCGCAGCACGCGCAAGAACGCGTCGGAAATGCTGCTCTCGGACGTGCTCGACACGGACGGCGACGGCAACAGCCTGTCGCTGATCGACATTCTGTCCGAGGACGACGACATGGATGAACATCTCCAGGCGGATGAAGTCAGCCGGGCGCTGCGGCGCTGCATCGACGAAGTGCTCGACGCGCGCGAGGCGGAGATCATCCGCCTGCGCTATGCCATCGGCGGCGGCGAGGCACTGACGCAGCGCGAGACCGCGCAGCGCTGCGGCATCAGCCGGTCGTACGTCTCACGCATCGAGAAAAAGGCCATTGAAAAGCTGCGCGCCGCGCTGCAGGCCGACGGTTACTGACCGTCCAAAGCCGTGTTTGCATTGACAAGGGGCGCAAAACACGGTAAAATTGCGGCGAAATGACAGGAGATGATACCATGGCGGAACAGGATCCCAACACCATGATGCACACGCACGTGGACGAAAACGGCAACGTCATCACCCACTGCCACGGCAGCGAGGGGCACACCCATGCGCACCCGCACACCCACACGCAGACCAAGGCGGTCGTCAACCGGCTGGCCCGCGCGATCGGCCATCTGGAGTCGGTCAAGCGCATGGTCGAGGACGGGCGCGACTGCGCCGAGGTGCTCATCCAGCTTGCGGCCGTGCGCTCGGCGCTCAACAACACCGCAAAGATCATCCTGAAGGATCACATCGACCACTGTCTGGCCGACGCCGTGGAGACCGGCGACCAGCAGGCCATCGACGAGCTGAATCAGGCGATCGAAAAATTCATGAATTGACGGAAAGCGGCGCATCTCTCCGCCACGCCGGCGGAGGGATGCGCCCTATCTGCACACAGAAAAAAGGACGCCCGGATGGGGGCGTCCTTTTTGGTTATTGGGATTATGCGGCCTTTTCCACCGAGAGGACCGTACCGGTCTGCTGATCGACGGTCACAACAAAGTCGGGGTGGAAATAGTACCACGTGGTGAGCGTCACGCGATAGACCGGCTGCGCACCGCTCTCGTCGAGCTGAACATCCCACGCGGCAAGATCACGCTCGGAGATGCCGGCCGCCGCGAGAGCGATCTTCAGCGCCTGCTCCTGTGTGATCGGGCCGACGGGCGGCGTGGGGGTCGGTGTCGGCGTCGGCGTCGGAGTCGGCGTTGGCGTCGGTGTCGGTGTCGGCGTTGGCGTTGGCGTCGGAGTCGGCGTCGGAGTGGGTGTCGGGGTCGGAGTCGGGGTCGGCGTCGGGGTCGGGGTGGGTGTCGGCGTCACGGGCAGATTCGGATTCGGCTGCACCGTCGGCGGCACCGGAAGGATCTCCTCTTTCTCCGGCTGCTTCGGCTCATCGCCCGTCAGGCTGCAAACCTCGGCCGTCTCGGCATCCACGCTGCACACATAGTGCCGCTCACCGTCCGAGAGCACAAACTCCATGACCATCTCGCCGTCAATGAGCGTAAAGCGCATGCTCGCCTGCGTCACATCCGCCGTATCCAGACCGCAGCGCTCGAGCGCAGCCTGCAGTGCCTCGTCATACGGAACATATGCACCGGTGCTCGCCGCACCGATGGATGCGGTGCCGGGCAGCTCCACTTTATTGGAAGCCGCCAGGATGTTCAGATCATTGATCGGCAGGCCGACCAGCTCGCTGCCGGTCAGCTCCTGCACCTGAGCGCTGATCTGCCGGATCAGCATTGCCTTGCCGGCGCTGACGCCCATGGCAGAGGCATAGGCCTCCAGCCCGGGATCGTCCTCCAGCACCTGCGCAAGGACCGCAGGCTCCATGTCGCAGTCCGTCTGCGCATTCTCCACAGCCGCTGCCAGCCGGTCGCGCAGACGCGCATCGCCCTTGCCGGCCTCAACCGTCACGAGGACGGAGTTCGCATCCGCCGAAAGATAGCCATCCGTCTGCATCGTGGCGACGATTTCGTCCGCCGCCGCCTGCAGGGACTGATTGCGCAGCTCCAGATCGTCGAGCACAAACTGGGCATCCGGATTGCACGCACGGGCAGACAGGACGCGGCCGAGCTTGTTGACCGTCAGCTCGATGCTGGGGTTGGCATCGAGCGTGGCGACGCCGCCGGGCACCTGCGTGGCATACAGTCCGCCGCCGAGCACGGCCAGGAAGAACACCGCCGCCGCTGCGACCCAGCGCTTCCACGCGCCGCGGCGACGTCCACGCTCCGGCATCGGGACGACCTTCTCCTCCTCCGGCTGCTGCGCCGGGGCCTGCACGCGCGCGAGGATGCTGCTCCAGCAATCCGGCGTTTCGGCAACGACCTCGGTCCGCAGCTGTTCCAGCAATTCCTTATCGGTCAAGATCGTCACCTCCCATCGAAGTGCGCAGCTTCGCCAGTGCGCGGTTATATCGTGAAATGGCTGTTGCCTGCGGGATACCCAGCAGGTCAGCAACTTCTCTGTGCTTGAGGCCGGACAGCGCGTGCAGCATCACGATCTGCCGCTCGCTGTCCGTGAGCGTATGCAGCACTTTCTCAAGCACCATATGATTCTCCATCGTCTGATAAGCGTCATGCGTATCCTCCACATGAAACAGCTCGTCAAAGGACAGGTTTTTGCTTTCGGCCTTGCGCAGGCGCATCAGCGCCAGGTTGCGCGCAATCGTCAGCAGCCACGCCATCGGTTTGCCCGACGGCTGATAGCCCGGCGCCGACTGCATCACGCTCACAAACGTGTCCTGCATCACATCCTCCGCCGCCGTCGGATCCCGAAGGATGGACAGCGCGAAGCCGTAAACGGAGGAGGACGTCTGGCGATACAGCACTTCCAGCGCGGCAGTGTCACCCTGCGCGATGCGCAGGATGAGCGCATCATCCGGCGGCTGGCCGCTGACCGTGCACGAACCGGCGATGTGCATGTCGTCATTTTGCATAGAATTACCCCACATAAGAATAATGCCTGAAAACGAATTTTAATGCAAAAAAATCTGGGTTCGACAAATTTTTCTGCGCAAAAACCGTCTTGGGCTCACAAACTCTTCTTAACCATTTATCATACGTGAAAAACGTCGGTTTGTAAAGCAGGAATTCCAAACTTTTCTAGGGGAACAAGCGCTTCTAGGGATCCTGTACCGCCGTCACCTCAAGCGCATGGTTGAGCAGCACGCCGAGGATGAGCAGCAGACCGAACGCCTGAAACCAGAACAGCAAAATCACGACCGACGCGAGCGAGCCGTACACGAGCGAATACTTCGTGCTGTTGCCGATCAGCCACGACAGCAGGATACTCATGCACACGATCGCCACGGCGGAAAACACCGCCCCCGGGAGCACCCGGTGCTGCGGTCGGCGCGGCGTGGTGAGCCGATAGAGGATGAGGATCATCATCAGCAGAATGGCAAACAGGATCAAAAACCGCAGCCATGTCCACGACCAGACGATGCTCACATGCGGCAGCAGCGCATCGAGCCAGAGCAGAAAGCGCTTGCCGGTCAGCATGAGCAGGATGCACAGGTACAGCACCAGCAGAAACGCCACGGAAAAGGCCACGCTCACGATCGTGCTGCGCACGATGCCGAAGCGCTTGCCGCCGTGGATCTCACCGACGATGGCGGCCATGGCGCGGAAAGCGGCCGACGCGCTCGTAATCATGACAAACAGGGCGGCGAAGAACATGACCTCGCTCGTGTTGCCGGACACGTAGGTCAGAAACTCCGACACGAGCGCCTGCGTCTCGCGCGGGAGCACGAGCGTCTCGACGATGCGCAGCACGGCGGTCGGGTCGCGCAGGATGAGCGCGAGCAGGTCGTACATGCAGATGATGGCCGGGAACAGCGCCATGACCATGCAGTAGGCGAGCTCGGCCGCCGAGCGCGTCACGCGCCGGGCGAGAAACGTGTCCGCCATGGACATCACAACGCGGGTAATGCGCCAGTTTTTCAAGCGGCTGCCTCCTTCGGTAGAATACAAAAACCGCCTTCACGGGAGCGAAGGCGGTTTGGGTCAAAATGTGTCGAATTACTTGGAATTGAAGATCTTAAAGATGCTGTCGAACGGATCTTCCTCCGCGGGTGCGGCGGTATCCGCAGCCGGGGCAGCGGCCGGAGCCGGAGCGGCCGGAGCGGCCGGGGCAGCCGGAGCGGCAGCCTTGGCAGCGGTGGAAGCGGCCGTGTAAAGACCGGCAGCGGGCGCCTGCGCCGGAGCGGCGGCAGGCTGCTCGGCCTGCGCCTTGCCCGGCTCGTCAAAGCCGGTGGCGATGACGGACACGCGGATCTCGTCGTCGAGCGAGGGATCGAAGCTCGCGCCGAAGATGATGTTGGCGTCCGGGTGTGCGGCCTCCTGCACGAGGTTGGCGGCCGTCTCGACATCCTCCAGGCCCATATCCTCGGAGCCGGTGATGTTGATGAGCACACCGCGCGCGCCGTTGATGGACGTCTCCATAAGCGGGCTGGCCACGGCCATGCGGGCGGCGTCCTCCGCCTTGCCCTTGCCGGCGGCGCGGCCGACGCCCATGTGGGCGAAGCCGGCGTCCTTCATGACGCAGGTGACGTCCGCAAAGTCGAGGTTGATGAAGCCGGTGTTCTTAATGAGGTCCGAGATGCTCACGACGGCCTGACGCAGAACATCGTCCGCGATCTCGAAGGCGTTGGCCAGCGTGACCTTCTGGTCGGTGGCGAACTTCAGCCGGTCGTTCGGGATGATGAGCAGGGAGTCGACCTTGCCCAGCAGCTCGTTGATGCCGACCATGGCCTGATCCATGCGGCGCTTGCCCTCGAACTTGAAGGGCTTGGTGACGACGCCGACGGTCAGGATGCCGGCCTCGCGGGCGATGTCCGCGATCGTGGGCGCTGCGCCCGTGCCGGTGCCGCCGCCCATGCCGGCGGTGATGAAGACCATGTCCGCATTTTCCAGGCTCTTGGCGATGTTGTTGCGGCTCTCCTCGGCGCTGCGCTTGCCGACGTCGGGATCGCTGCCGGCGCCCTGACCATGGGTCAGCTTCTCGCCGATTTGGATCTTCTGATCCGCGCTGGAGACGGCCAGAGCCTGCTTATCTGTATTGACAGCCACGTACTCAATTCCCTGAGTGCCGGACTTAACCATGCGGTTTACGACGTTGTTGCCGGCCCCGCCGACGCCAACGACCTTGATGGTGACGACATTTTCCGGACCGGACTCGGTAGCAAAGGACATATTCGGTTCCTCCCTGTTGTTTCTATTTGTATCGGCAGCCGGCGCGTGCGCGCTCTGGGAGCCGTTTTTTGGCGGGTTTCGCTTCTGTTTGTTCTTATTCTTTCCCATTTTATATCGTTTTCCTTATCAGGTCAATCTTTTTTTGTGAACAATCAGCCGGGGCTGAAATGCGCGCGTTTGTCGATCGACAGGTCGATGGTGCCGGTGTCGCTGCCCGTGAGCTGGGAAACCGCGCTTTGCAGCATGCCGAATTTGTACTCGACATTTTCATTCGCGCCGAGGCGCACCGTGAACCGCCCGTCATAGGTAAAGCCGGGGTTGGAGGCATCCGACAGGTCGATGACCGTGACCTTGGGCGCCATGTCGCGCGTGAGCAGCTGGCCGAGGATCGCCGCGAGATACGTGACCTTCGGCGCGTCGGCCTCACCGGCCTTGAGCACCTCGCCGACCTTCGGCTCGACCGGCGTGATGCCGTCGACCCGGGCAAGGCCGGTCAGCTCGCTCTCCGTGACGGACTTGAGCAGCTTGCAGTTCTGGTCCACGACCCAGTAGCCGTCGTCCGCCTGCACATAGGCCATGGCGCTGCTCTCCTGGATCGTGATCGTGACGCGGTTGGGCAGCGCGCGCGTGACCTTCGCTTTGTCCACATACGGCAGCTTGCTGAAGATGCGGCTGGCCGCCGAGAAGCGGTTGATGAAAAACAGATTATCGCCCGTGCCGATGCCGGAGGCCTCGACGACCTCCTCGGCCGTGTAGATGGAGTTGCCCACCACCTCGACCTTTGCGACACGGAAAAATACGCTCATGCCCAGGACGAGCGCCGCGCAGATCAGCAGAAAGATCAGCGGCTGCAGCAGCGACCTGCCCCGGCCGCCGGACGGACGGCGGGGCCGGCGCGCACAGCGCGGCCCGGGCTGCTTCGATTGTTTCATAGGCTGGTGATTCCTTTCACTGCGGCGGGACACAGCGCACGTCGGCGCCAAGCGCCGACAGGCACGCATCGAAGCGGTCATAGCCGCGGTTGATATAGCCGTTGTCGAGGATCTCGGTCTCGCCCTCGGCGGAGAGACCGGCCACGATCATGGCCGCGCCGCCGCGCAGGTCGCTCGACGTGAGCGGCGCGCCGGTGAGCCGGTCGACGCCGGTGACATACGCCACGCGCCCCTCGATGCTGACGGCTGCGCCCAAGCGCCGGAACTCCTCGGCATGACGATAACGGTTGGTGAAGATGTTTTCGGTGAACACCGTGGTGCCCTTTGCCTTCAGGCAGGCAGCCATGAGCGGCGGCTGCGCATCCGTGGGAAAGCCCGGGTACGGCTGCGTGACGACCGGCCGCGGCGCCGTGAGCCGCCCGGTCGATGTCAGGCGCACGGTGGACGCCGTTTTGATTATAGCACACCCCGCCTCGGAAAGCGAGTCCAGAACGGTCAGAAAGTGGTTCGGGTCGACGCCCTGCAGCTCCACATCGCCGCCGCAGGCGGCTCCGGCGCACAAAATCGTCGCTGCGACGATGCGGTCCGGCATGATCGTATGCTCCACAAACGGCTGCGGCCGGAAGCCGCTGACCGTGACCGTCGACGTGCCGGCGCCGGAGATCTGTGCGCCCAGCTTGCGCAGGTAGCACTGCAGGTCGAGGATCTCCGGCTCGCGCGCGGCGTTGCAGATGACCGTCTCCCCTGCCGCCGCGCAGGCGGCCAGCATGGCGTTTTCCGTCGCGCCGACGCTCGGAAACGGCAGCAGGATGCGCCGCCCCTTCAGATCGTGCGCGCTGCAGACGATGTCGCCGCCGCGCTCCGTGACCTCCGCACCGAGCGCGCGCAGCGCATCGAGATGCAGGTTCACCGGCCGCGGGCCGAGCTCGCACCCGCCCGGCATAGACAGGCTCGCCGTCCCGAAGCGCGTGAGGATCGCGCCGAGAAAAATGACCGAAGAGCGCAGCTCCCGCATGAGATCGTGCGGGATAAAGTCGCGGTTCATGCCGCGGGAATCGATGCGCACCGTGTCCCCGTCGCGCTCCGCCGTGCAGCCGAGATGGCGCAGGATGCGCAGCGTGATCGTCACGTCCTTCAGGTCGGGCACGTTGTGCAGAACCGTCTCACTGCCGGCGAGCACGGATGCCGCCATGATCGGCAGCACCGCATTCTTGGCGCCCTGCACCTGGGTGCTCCCGGTCAGTCTGTTTCCGCCGTAAATGTGCCATATGCTCATAATCTTTCCTCCGCACAGCAAATTCATGCCATCCTATGCAGAGAAACGCGAGATTGTCATTTTGCGTGCCGGTCGGCCAACTTCAGCACCAGATCAGCAATGCGCTCGGCAGCGTCGGCAACGCCGGCGGCGCGCATATTCTCCGCCATCTGCGCAAGCTGCGCGGGGTCTGAAAGCAGGTCGCTGACGAGGTTATACAGATCGTCCGCCGTGAACGCGCCCTCGAGCAGCACCTTGGCCCCGCCGGCGTGCTCGAGCACGCGCGCGTTGCGCTCCTGGTGGTTGTTCGTGACGTTCGGCGACGGGATGAGCACCGCGGGCTTGCCGATGCACGTGAGCTCCGCGAGCGTGGACGCGCCCGCGCGGCAGAGCACGAGATCGGCCGCGTCCATCACGAGCGGCATGTCGTAAATATACGGCCGCACGTCCATGCCGTGCGCGGCGAGATCGACCGGGCACTTTTCGAGCAGGGCCGTGTGCATCTTCTCATAGCCGTTGCGCCCCGCCGAATGGATGAGCGTGAACGGCGCGTCCGTGACGGCGGCGCGCGTGATGAACGCCGTCATGACCTCGTTCATGTACGACGCACCGAGTGAGCCCCAGACCGACACGACCAGCGGCTTGTCCGGGTCGAGCCCGAGCTGGCGCTTGGCCTCCGCCTTGGAGCAGGCCGTGAACGCGCCGCGCACCGGCGTGCCGGTGACGACGACCTTTTCCTGCTCGCTGTAGTGCTGCTTACTCTCCTCGAAGCCGACGAGGATGCGGTCGACCGCGCCGGCGAGCATCTTCGTCGTCAGGCCGGGCACGGCGTTGGACTCATGCACGATGGTCGGGATGCCGAGCTGCGCCGCCGCCTTGAGCACGGGGTAGCAGACGTAGCCGCCGGTGCCGATGGCGATGTCGGGCTGAAAGTCCTCGATGATCTTGCGCGCGTCCTTCGTCGCCTGCCGCGCATTGTGCAGCGAGCGGAAGTTGTACGCGATCTCCGCCGGCTTGAGGCTGCGGTGGATGTTCGTGACCTCCACGGTCACGATGTCGTAGCCCGCACGCGGGACGAGGTCGGTCTCCATCTTGCCGTTGGCGCCGACGAAGAGGATGCCGCAGTCGGGCATCCGGTCGCGCAGGATGCCCGCGACCGCGAGCGCGGGATTGATGTGGCCTGCGGTGCCGCCGCAGGTAAAGAGAAAGTTCATAGCAATGCCTCCCAGGATCAAAAAGCGGAAATCGGGCAGTCCGCGCCGAAGGCCGCCGCGGGCTGCCGGATATACTTTACAAAGCCGGATACTAGCGCGCTTTCTTCGTCGGAATGTCGCGCGAAATGCTCAGGATGATGCCCATCTCCCCGAGCTGCATGAGCAGCGCCGTGCCGCCGTAGCTGAAAAACGGCAGCGAGATGCCCGTGCAGGGGATGAGATTCGTGACGACCGCGATGTTCAAAAACACCTGGATCGACAGCAGCGTCGTGATGCCGACGCCGACAAGGAAGCTGTAGCGGTCGGGCGAGTGCGCGGCGATCCAGTAGCCGCGGCAGATGAGCAGCGCGAACAGGATCAGGATCGCAATGGCGCCGACATAGCCGAGCTCCTCACAGACGATGGAAAAGATGTAGTCATTGTGTTCCTCGGGCAGATAGAGATACTTCTGCCGGCTCTGGCCGAGGCCGAGGCCGAGAAAGCCGCCCGAGCCGATCGAATACAGCGACTGCACGATCTGGTAGCCGGCCTCGCTGGTATCGGCAAACGGGTCGCGCCAGGACACGATGCGCTTGTGCACATAGGGCACGAATTTGGCGGCGAAAAGCAGCAGCGCACCCGCGCTGCCCATGCCGACGAGCAGGTACGAGAGCTTGATGCCGCCGACGAACATCATCACGATTGCAAGCGCCATGATGATGATGGACGCCGACAGGTGCGGCTCGAGCATCAGCAGGCCGACGATGACGACCGTGACGACCATGAACGGCACAACACCGTAGCGGAATGTCTGCATCTGCTCCTTGTACGTACAGATCATGCTGGAGAAAAACAGCACGACCGCAATCTTCGCGATCTCCGACGGCTGAAACGTCGTGAAGCCGAGACTCAGCCACCTGCGTGCACCGTTGGTCTTGGTGCCGATGTGCGGGATCCAGACAATGGCGAGCAGGAAAATGCTCACGCCCAGCAGCACCAGCGACCACCGGCGATAAGTCGCCATGCGCACTTTGGACAAAAAGATCATGGCCACGACGCCGGCCACGGCGAAAGCCGCCTGACGCACGAAGTAATACGTAGGCGATTTCTCCTGCGCATAGGCGCGGGCAAAGCTCGACGAGAGCACCATGATGACGCCGATCGTCAGCAGCAGCAGCGTGAGCACGAAAAACGGCAGGTCAAAGCTGCCGCGCTGCGGCCCGGCGGCCACGCCCGAGCGGCGCGCGGGAAGTCTCAGATCGGAAATATTCATGCAAGCACCTCCCTGCACCGCGGCGCGCTGATCACACGCCGAAGCGGTGGAACACGCCGATGAACGACAAAACTGCAAACAGCACCGTCACGCCGGCAAACAGCGCCACGATCTGCGTTTCTTTCCACTTGTGGCCCGTCCAACCGCCCATCTCGAGATGGTGGTGGAACGGGGACATCTTGAACACGCGCTTACCGTGCGTGAGCTTGAAGTAGCCGACCTGAATGATGTCCGACAGGGCCTCGATGATGTACATAATGCCGAGCGTCACGAGGATGAGCGGCATATCGTAGGCAAAGGCCAGCGCCGCGACCGCGCCGCCGAGAAAGAGCGAGCCCGTGTCGCCCATGAACACCTTCGCCGGGTGGAAGTTATAAATCAAGAAGCCCAGCAGGCCGCCGGCAATGCCGGAGGCGAACACGCCGAGGGACAAAAACCGCTCGCCCCAGAGGATGGAGATGACGGCAAAGAAGATGCACACCGGCATCGTCGTGCTCGCGGCGAGGCCGTCCACGCCGTCGGTGAGGTTCACGGAGTTGACCGTGCCGACGATGACGAAGGCCGCAAAGATGACATACAGCGGTTCGGAGATCGGCACCGTCTTGTTCCAGAACGGGATATACAGGCTGTCAAGCGCGACATAGCCGAAGCGGCGCATGAGGAAAATGAACGCCACGGCCGCCGCCAGCTGCAGCAGCATTTTTTTGCCGGCCGTCAGGCCGAGATTCTGCTTCTTTTTGAGCTTTTCATAATCGTCCAGAAAGCCGATCGCGCCGAACACGAGCGCGAACGCCAGACAAAACAGGTGGCCATATTCGCCCTCGGCCATGCACTCAAAGCCGACCGACAGGCACACGACCGCGATCGCGGCGATGAACATCAGCCCGCCCATGGTGGGCGTGCCCTGCTTGGACATGTGCCACGTGGGGCCGTTTTCCTTGATGCTCTGGCCCGCCTTGATGCGTTTGAGATACGGGACCAGGAAAAATCCAACGACGGCCGACACCGCAAACGCGATGACGAACGCCAGTATCAGCTTCAGCGTCATTTCTCTCTCTTCCTCTTCTCGAGTATTTCGGCGACGATCTCGCGCTCGTCCATGTGCACTTTCGTCTTGCCGATGATCTGGTAATCCTCATGGCCCTTGCCGCAGAGGATGATGACATCGCCGGGGCAGTGGTTCTCGATTGCGTAGGCGATGGCTTCGCGCCGGTCGGGCCGCACGACATAGGGCGTGCGCGTCTCCTTGAGGCCGGGGAGGATGTCGGCGATGATCGCCTCCGGGTCCTCCGTGCGCGGGTTGTCGCTCGTGACGATGACAAAGTCCGCCTTCTGGCCCGCGATACGGCCCATCTTCGGGCGCTTGCCGCGGTCGCGGTCGCCGCCGCAGCCAAAGAGGAACACGAGCCGCGCGGGCGCAAACTCGCGCACCGTCGTGAGGATGTTGTCGATGGCGTCGGGCGTGACGGCGTAGTCGATGAGAATGGTGTAATCTCCGTCGGTCTCGAGCACCTCGGCGCGGCCCTTGACGGGCTTTGCCGTGTCGAGCGCGGCGGCGCAGGCATCCAGCGATATGCCGAGCGCGCAGGCGCAGGCAATGACGCTCAGCGCATTGTAGACCGAGAACATGCCGGGGATGCCGAGGCGCATGCGCGCGATCGCGTCGCCGCGCATGGCGACAAAGCGCACGCCCGACGCGCTCAGGCGGATGTCCTTGGCCACGAGGTCGGCATCGTTGCGCTTGGCGGAGTACGTGTGCATCGGGCACTTGGCGCGCTCGAGCATGACGTGCGCCCAATCGTCGTCGGCGTTGACGATGCCGACATCGCTCTGCGCGAACAGCAACGCCTTGGCCTCTGCGTAGGCCTCCATGGTCTTGTGGAAGTCCAGATGGTCCTGCGTCAGGTTCGTGAAGATGCCCACCCGAAAGCGGATGCCCTCCACGCGGTGCAGCACCAGCGAATGGGACGACACCTCCATGACCGCGTGCGTGCAGCCGGCGTCGGCCATCCGGCGCAGGAGCTTTTGCAGCTCGTAGGCGTCGGGCGTGGTGTGCTCGGTGTGCAGCACCTCGTCGCCGATGACGTTTGCGTTCGTGCCGATGAGGCCGACCTTCGTGTGCAGGCACTGCTCGAGCATGTGCTTGATGAGCGTGGTGACGGTGGTCTTGCCGTTCGTGCCGGTCACGCCGATCATGGTCAGCTCGCGCGACGGGTTATCAAAAAATTCGCAGCAGATGCGCGAGAGCGCAAGGCGGCTGTCGGCCACGAGGATATACGGAATATCCACCTCCGGCTTCTTCTGGCAGAGCACGACGGCCGCGCCGCGCTCGACGGCTGCGCCGATGAACCGGTGCCCGTCGGACTCATACCCGCAGACGGCGGCAAACAGGTCGCCGGGCTGCGTAGTGCGCGAGTCAAAGCTGATATCCCGGATGTCCAGTTCCGGATCGGCGGTGCATTCGCACACGTCCAGAACGGACAGCAGTCGCTTGAGTTTCATAAAGGTACCTCCGTTGATCGTCAGTATCGGCCCAACATGCCCGAATCGGTCGTCACAAGCGTGACCTCCACGACCGTGCCGTGATCGAGCTCGGTCCCGGCGGCCACGGCCTGCCCGGAGATCTTCTGGGAGGCGGTGTCCGTGATGGAGCTGTTGGTCTTGATATACAGGCCCAGCGCGGCCATGCGGTCGCGGGCCGTCTCATAACTCAGGTTGGTCAGGTCGGGCATGGTCTCCTTGTCGCCGGAGGGCTCCTTACCGGCATAGAGCAGGATGGTGCTGCCGTTGGCCACGACCGCGCCGCTGCCCGGCAGCTGCGCCGTGACGGTGCCGCCGTCGCCATAGACGCGCGCCTGCAGGCCGAGCTCCGCGAGCGCGGCCTTCGCCTGCTCGACGGACAGGCCGGTCACGTTCGGCACGGTCTTATCCATGTGCGTCTTTTCCGTCTCGGAATACGACGGCTCCACGCCGAGGTACGGCAGGATGTCCGCCATCATTTTGCCGACGGTAGGCGCGGCCATCTGGCCACCGCTGATGTAGATGCCGGTGCTGCTGCTCGGCGTGTCGAGCAGCACGAGGATGACGATCTGCGGGTCGTCCGCCGGGGCGAAGCCGATGAACGAGACGATGTACTCCTTCGCGCCGCCGGCCGCGTCCTGCGCGACCTTTTCCGACGTGCCCGTCTTGCCGCCGATGCGGTAGCCGGCGACGTAGGCGTTCTTGCCGGTGCCGTCGACGGGATCGCCGACGACCTGCTCCAGGATCTGGCGCACGGTGGCGCTCGTCTGCTCGCTCACGACCTGACGCACCACGGTCGGCGAATTGGACACGACCGCTTCCCCGTCGCCGTTGACGATGCTCTTGACAACATACGGCTTCATGAGATAGCCTCCGTTGACGCAGGCGCTGACCGCCGTGATGAGCTGCAGCGGCGTGATCGTAAACGTCTGGCCGAAGGAGGCCGCCGCGAGCTGGGAGAGGTTCTCCGTATCATAGAACGTGTTCTGGCTCCACCAGATGCTGCCGCTCTCGCCGGACATGTCGATGCCGGTCTTGGCCGTGAGGTTGCTGTCCACGTTATTGGTCAGGTTCAGGAAGCCGAACGCCTCGGCGTACTTGTAGAACGTGCGCGCGCCGATGAGCTGGCCGATCTGCACGAGCGCCACGTTGCACGAGTGCTGGATGGCCTGCGTGAGGTTCTGGCTGCCGTGACCGGTCGTTTTCCAGCACTTGAGGGGATCGGTACGGCCGAGCACGTTCGTGCTGCCGCCGCAGTAAAACGACGAATTTTCATTGACCACGCCCTCTTCGAGCGCCATGGCCAGCGTGATGATCTTGAACGTCGAGCCGGGCTCGTAGGTGTCCGACAGGGCTTTGTTGCGCCACTGCTTTGTCTGCGCGGCAGTGAGCATTTCGGCCTTCTTGTCGGGGTTGGTCTCGGCGTCGATGGCCTCCTGATCCTTGTCGCTGACCTTCTGATAATCGTTGAGGTCAAAGTTGCCGAGCGAGACCATGCCGAGGATGGCGCCGCTGTTGGGGTCCATGGCGATGGCCGCCGCGCCGTTTTGCACGTCGTAGTCCTTGACCGCCTGCTGCAGGTGCTTTTCGAGGTAATACTGGATGGTGGCGTCGATGGTCAGGTTCATGTCGTTGCCCTTCGTCTCGTCGTAGTAATCCTCGTAGTTGACAAAGAGCATATCCGTGCCGCGGTTATCCGTCGCGCGGATGATGCGGCCGGCGCTGCCGGTCAGGTAGCTGTCATAGCGCTGCTCGAGACCGTAGAGTCCCTTATTGTCCTGCCCGACGAAGCCGATGACGTGCGCGGCCAGATTGCCGTAAGGATAGTAGCGCTTCGTGTCCGGCTCGATCTTCACGCCGGTGAGATTGTTGTCCTTCTTGAACGAGCGCACCTTTTCCGACACGTCCGGCTCGACCTTGCGCTTGACGACCTCATACCAGCGGTTGGTATTCTTCGTCATGGCCAGGATCTTGTTATAATCGACGTCGAGGATCTCGGAAAGTTCGCGCGCGATCAGCTGCGGGTCCTCCTTGTTATTGGCGATCTCGGCCGGGCTGATGAAGATCGTATCGACCGAGGCGTTCATGGCCAGGATCTTGCCGTTCGTGTCATAGATCGCGCCGCGCGAGGCCGTGATCTCTGTCTCGCGTACCTGCTGGTCGATCGCCATTTTTTCGTACTCCTCATGGTGTACGATCATGACATTGAACAGCTTGATGCCAAGGACAGCAAATGCAAGGATGCCGCACACAATCAAAAGGAAGCGTGTGCGGCGGAGCATCATGATATTCGGTGTTTTGGTACTCGCACGAAAAGGCACGCGGTTGTCCCGGCGCCCGGAAGTTTCATTCGCCATGTCTGTCTCCTTGTTCCTGCGGGGATAGTTCTATCATACAGGCTGGCTCATCGAAAATATTCCACAATGGAAGAGAAGAAATCGCCGAGGCGGTCGGCGAGGCTCAGCGGCTCGGCCGCGTTCTGGTCCAGGACCACCGCCGTATCCGCGGCATCACTGCTGCTGATATAATAGAGCTGGTCGCTGCGCGGCTTCTGCATGCCGAGCTCGTGGATGGCATAATCCTCGATCTCCGTGAGGTTGAACGCGCTCTCGTAATCGATGCGCAGGCGCGTCTGATCCTCCTGCAGCTGGGTATACTGATCCTCCAGCGCCGACACCTGTGCCGACGCCTGCGAGAGCTGCACGCGCGCAACGAGCGAGATAACGAGCAGCACGGCGGCAATGGCAAAGCCGAGCACCGCCATCGGGGCGATCGCCTGCTTGGGGGTGGGAACCGACTCCGGGACGACGGTCTCCGTCGGCCGGGGCGCGTGCGGCAGATCTACCGGAGCGGTACTGTACAGGTACTCCTCCGCAGCCGTGCTGCGCAGATCATACGCCGCGTTGCCGTCCATGCGCGCGGTAGTATTCCGTTTTCTCGAATCAGGAGATGCCATGACCGGTTCCTTTCTCAGACACGCTCCGCGACACGAAGTTTCGCGCTGCGGGCGCGTGGGTTACACTCCAGTTCTTCCTCGCCGGGCAGGATCGGCTTGCGAGAGACGCTGCGCAGCGTCTGCACAAAGCCACAGGTACACACCGGCGCCTCACGCGGGCAGGTGCAGCCGTGCTCCCGCCGGGCGATGCCGGTCTTAACGATCCGGTCCTCAAGGGAATGAAAGCTGATGACGCACAGCCGTCCGCCGATACGGAGCTTGTCCGGCGCGGTGTCCATCATCTCACGCACCGCCGCCAGCTCGTCGTTCACGGCGATGCGGATCGCCTGAAAGCTGCGCTTGGCGGGATGCTGTTTTTCGCGCAGCGCCGCGCCCGGCATGGCCGAGCGGATCACATCGACCAGCTCCAGCGTGGTCGTGATCGGCTGCTGCGCCCGGGCGCGCACGATCGCCCCGGCAATGCGGGGCGCATAGCGCTCCTCGCCGTATTCATACAAAATGCGTTTGAGCTCGCTCTCCGGCCACTCATTGACGACGTTCCACGCGCTCAGGCCGCTGGTTGCATCCATGCGCATGTCGAGCGGCGCGTCGTGCATGTAGGAAAAGCCGCGCTGCGTCTCATCGAGCTGCGGCGAGGAAACGCCGAGGTCAAAGAGCATGCCGTCCACGGCGTCGATGCCGAGGCGGTCGAGAATGGCGGCTGTGTCGCGGAAGTTGCCGTGCACGAGCCGCACACGGTCCCCAAACGGGGCCAGCCGCGCGCCGGCGCGCGCGATCGCCGTCTCGTCGCGGTCGATGCCGATGAGCGTTCCGGTCGTCAGACGGCCGGCGATCTGCTCGGAGTGGCCGCCCATGCCGAGCGTGCCGTCCACGTAGACGCCGTCAGGGCGGATATTCAGGTTTTCGATACATTCGTGCAGCAGCACGGGAATATGTCCGGCTTTCATCAGAAATCCAGCTCCTCCATGACGGCGGCGATGTTCTCCGGCAGCGCCTCGAGTGGGCAGATCTCATTCCAGCGAGTGCTGTCCCAGAATTCCGCATGGTTGTTGCTGCCGACCACGGTGACGCTCTTGGTCAGGCCGGCAAAGTCGCGCAGGTGCTGCGGCAGGAGGATACGTCCCTGCCCGTCGAGATCGCAGCGGGCCGCATACGCGAACAGGGGGCGCACCTTGCGCTGCTGCAAATTGGTCATGGCGGCGGCCTTCTCGGAGATCACCTTCCAGTTTTCCTGGCTGTAGGCCGACAGGCACATCTCGGGCGAGACCGTCACATAGAACGTATCGCCGAGCTCTTCGCGGAGCTTGGCCGGGATGAACAGACGACCTTTTGCGTCCAGCGTGTGCTGATAGATACCGGTCATGCTGCATCCCCCCTTCGCCGAAATCCTGCACTTTCACGCCACGTTTATGGGCTATCGTAGCTTTTTAAACCACTTCTCCCCACGTGCAATCCTCATTATAGTGGCAGGTCAGGGAAATTGCAAGGAGAAATTCCCGCCTTTTTCTTGCAAATTCCGACAATTCTGTCAATCCGACTGTGGTTTTCCCGGTCACAATCCTTTGCGCTTTTCGCCGAAAAAAGGAAAACAGCGGCACAAGATGTGCCGCCGCTGTGCAAAAAAATCCCCGCCGGAAGCGTCCAACGCGCCCTCGGCGGGGAAAAATTTCGGCAAAACGCAAAACCGCCGCCGGGCAAGCCGGCGGCGGTGCGGATATACGGATATACGGTTAAGCGGCAGTCAGTTGATTTCCTCGTCCGGGGTCTCCTCGCCCTCGAAGCGGATCTCCGGCTGTCTGGCCGCGGGGGCAGCGGCGGGCGCGGCGGCAGCTGCCGGTGCAGCCGTGCTGCCGGCAATGCCCTGAAACGCGGCGTGCGCCTGCTGCACATTGCCGAGCGCGGCGGAGATAGCCTCCTCCGTGCGGCGCAGCGCCTCATCGCAGAACTGGCTCGAGGCACGGCGCAGCGCGTCGGCCTTGGCCTGCGTGGAGGCGAGCATTTCGTTGCTGCGGGCCTTGGCGATGCGCACAATCTCCTGATCGTCCACGAGCGCGCGGGCGCGCTCCTCCGCCTGGTTGCGGATGCCCTCGGCCTCGCGCTTGGCGTTGTTGATGAATTCGTCGCGGGCGGAGACCAGACGCTTTGCCTCGGAAAGCTCCACCGGCATGGCGGTCTTGATCTCATCGAGGATCTCGAGGACCTGGTCGCGCTCGACGATGCACTTTTCGTTGCCGAGCGGCACGCCCCATGCCTCCGACACCATGGTATAAAGCTGGTCAATGAGTTCCATGACTTCGTTGTCCATTTTGTTTCCTCCCAAAGCGTGTTCCGGCATAGCCGGTGAAAAATCTATCTGAAACGGGTTTATTCGCGGCACTTCGCGCGTTCGTGCACATCGTCAATGATCTCGCACGGGACAAACGGCGTCAGATCCGCGCCGTAGCCCGCAAGCTCCTTGACGACCGACGAGCTGAGAAACGTATATTTCTGACTGGCCGTCAGGAACATGGTGTCCAGCTCGGGATTGATCTTTTTGTTGATGAGCGCCATCTGAAACTCGTTTTCAAAGTCCGTGTTCGCGCGCAGGCCCTTGACGATGACCGCGCCCTCCGGGAAAGTCTTGGCGTATTCGGCGAGCAGGCCGTCGAATGTGTCCACCTCCACATTGGGAAAGCGGCTGACGACGCGGCGCGCGAGCGCCACGCGCTCCTCGCGGGTAAACATGGGGTGCAGTTTGCCGGCGTTGGGCATGATGCACACGACGACGCGGTCGAAAATGCCGGATGCGCGGCGGATGATGTTCAGGTGGCCGAGGGTAATGGGGTCAAAGCTGCCGGGGTAGATCGCTGTTTTCATGCGTGGGTTCCCTTTCCGTAAAGCGTGAGCTTGATCTTGCCGTAATTGCGCTCGGTGAGCAGATGATACGGCGGCTGGAGCTGCGGGAGCACCTTTTCGCGGCGGCTTTCACACACGATTATACCACCCTCAGCTAATATGTCAAACTGTACAACATTTTCAAGTGCTTTGTCAAGCAATCCCGTATCATACGGCGGATCGAGAAAGATAAGGTCGAATTTCCCGCACGTGCGCAGGTAGCCGAGCGACTCGCCCTGCACCACGTCGCCCTGCAGGCGGCAGAGCGCGAGATTGGCGCGCACGAGCTGCACAGCGGCGCGGCTCTCATCGACGAACACGGCGCTGCGCGCACCGCGGCTGAGCGCCTCGATGCCGAGCTGGCCCGTGCCGGCAAAGAGGTCGAGCACGCGCCGGCCCTCGATGTCGAACTGGATGAGGTTGAACATGGATTCCTTGACGTTATCGGTCGTGGGACGGGTGGCCATTCCCTCCGGCTCGTGCAGCCTGCGGCCGCGGGCCGTGCCTGTGATCACGCGCATGGCGGTTCTCCTTTCGGGTGATAGTGGTCGTAGACCGCGCGGGCGACGCCCGCCGGAACGGCCGCGCACAGCTCCTCATACGAAGCCGCGCGGATGGCCTTGACGCTGCGGAAGGCCTTGAGCAGCGCGCTGCGCCGCTTCTCGCCCACGCCGGGGATCTGATCGAGCTCGGACGAGAGGCTCTCGCGCCGCAGCCGGCGCTGATAGTCGATGGAAAAGCGGTGCGTCTCCTCCTGAATGGTGCCAACGAAGGCAAACACCGCGGGGTTGGCGGCAATGCCGATCTCATGCCCGCCGGGCGTGATGAGCGCGCGCGTGCGGTGGCGGTCGTCCTTGACCATGCCGAACACCGGCACCTGCAGCCCGAAGCCGTCGAGCACCGCCTGTGCGACCGCCGCGTGCTCGGCGCCGCCGTCGATGAGCAGCAGATCCGGCAGCGGGCAAAAGCCCGGGTCGCCGTCCACATAGTGCTGAAAGCGGCGCGTGACCGCCTCGTGCATGGACCCGTAGTCGTTCTGCCCGTCCGTCGTGCGGATGCGGAACTTCCGGTAGTCCGACTTCCGCGGCCGCCCGTGCTGGAACACGGTCATGCCGGCGACGATGCCGGTATCGCCGAGGTTGGAGATGTCGAACGCCTCGATGCGCTCGGGCGGCGCGTCGAGCTCCAGCGCGCGCTGGAGCCATTCGAGCGTTTTGAGGCTGCGCTGCGCCTTCGTCGTCGCGATGAGGATCTCCTCGCGCGCGTTGTTCGCCGCCATTTCCGTCAGGCGGCACTTGTCGCCGCGCTGCGGCACGGCGAGCGCGACCTTGTGCCCCGCCGCCTCAGTGAGCAGCCGCTCGAGCGCATCCTGCCCCTCAAGCGCGCACGGCAGCAGCACCTGCCGCGGATAGGCGCCATGGCCCTCATAATACTGCTGCACGAGCGCGGCGAGCGCCTCGCCGTCCGGCTCCATCGGCTCGTCGAGAAACGACTTGTCCTTGCCCGTGAGGTTGCCGTCCGTAAAGTGCAGCACGGTAAAGCAGCACTTGGCCCCGCGCTGAAAGCCGACGGCGTCCGTGTCGGAATAGGCCGTGGCGATGACGCGCTGATGGTTCTGCAGGCCCTGGATGGCACGCAGCCGGTCGCGCAGCGACGCCGCGTATTCAAACCGCAGCGCGTCGGCCGCGGCCTGCATCTGCTCGGTCAGCTCGGCCGTGAGCTCCGCCGTGCGGCCGTCAAGGATCATCTCCGCCTCGCGAATGGCCTTGAGATACTCCGCGCGCGTGACGTCCTTCAGGCAGTAGCCTGCGCAGGTGCCCATGTGGTAATTCAGGCACGGGCGGGCGCGGCCGATGTCGCGCGGAAACTTGCGCGTGCACGTCGGCAGGCGCAGCGTCTTGCACACGGTGTCAATGATCTCGGCCGTCATGCTCCGTCCGCCGTAGGGGCCGAAGTACTTCGCACCGTCCTTCTCCGTGCGGTTGACGAGCGAGAACGTCGGGTACGGCTGCGTCACGTCCAGACGCACGAAGGGGTAGCCCTTGTCGTCCTTGAGCAGGATGTTGTATTTGGGTTTGTGCAGCTTGATGAGCGAGTTTTCGAGCACGAGCGCCTCAAACTCGGACTGCACGACGATGACATTGAAATCCGCAACGTGCGCGACCATGGCCGCCACCTTCGGCAGGTGCTCGCCGCGAAAATAGCTCGTGACGCGGTTTTTGAGCGCTTTCGCCTTGCCGATGTAGATGACCTCGCCGTGCTCGTCGAGCATGATGTACACGCCCGGCAGCAGCGGGAGCATATTGGCCTTTTCGCGCAGTTGTTCGGGTCGGAGTTTTTCCATAGCTTGCTCCTGCGATGCCGAAAAAATCTGCGGTCAGGAAAACAGGGGCGTGCTGATGACACGCCCCTGTTTCGGTTTCATGTTGTTGGGATTACTCGGAAAAATCGGAATTGATCAGCGCGGTCAGGGTATCGATCGCTTCCTGCTCGTCGGCGCCGTCCGCCACGAGGGTGATCGTCGAGCCCTTCACGATGCCAAGCGACAAGACGCCGAGAAGGCTCTTGGCGTTAACGCGTCTCTCGTCTTTTTCGATCCAGATGCTGCTCTTGAATTCGTTCGCCTTCTGGATAAAAAAGACCGCAGGCCGTGCATGGAGTCCCTCCAGGTTGTTGATGACTGCTTCTTTCGTGATCATTTTCTCCACTCCTTATGCACTATTATGCGTATATTATCTTATCAAAAACGCCCGGCATCGTCAACCGATTTTCGCTTTTTTGTTGCTTTGCACAGCGTTCTTTCGCCGGGTTTTTCCGTTTTTATTTCAGTTCGACAACGGTCACGCCGCTCTCACCCTCGCCGTAGCGGCCGAGCCGGTAGGACTTGACGGCCTTGTTTTTGCGCAGCGACTGCTGCACGGCGGCGCGCAGCGCACCGGTGCCCTTGCCGTGGATGATGGTGACCTTCTCGAGCTTGGCCATGACGGCGTTGTCAAGAAAGCGCTCGGTCGCGGCGACGGCCTCCATCGTGTCCATGCCGCGCAGGTCGATCTCCGACTCGGCGGCCACATTGCGCAGGCTGGCCGCGTGCGCGGCGGCGAACTTCTGCGCCTCGGGCTTTTCGTTTTCGAGCAGGTACACGTCCTGCTCCTTGGCCGTCACGTTCATGATGCCCGCGCGCAGGCTCAGCGTCCGGTCAGCGGAGATGGCCGTGACCGTCGCCTTGATGTCGCCCATCTTGCGCAGCTGCACGGTGTCGCCCACGCGCACCGGGCGGGCGGAGACTTTTTTCTCCTGCACCTGCGGGTGCGCCGCGGCGGCGGCCGCGTCCTCGGCCACGTTCAGCTTGCGGCGCAGAGCGGCGCGCGCGTCGTTGGCGCGGTGGTGGTCGGCGTCCGTTTTTTCCATCTTGCGCAGCGCGTCGAGCTCGCGCATCACCTCGTCCGCCGTCCGGCGCGCATCGCCGATGATGCGCTCGGCGTCGCGGCGGGCCTTCTCGTCCGCCTTTTCCAGCCGGACGGAGAGCTCCGCCTTCAGGCGCTCGGACTTGCGGCGATTTTCCTCCGCTTCGCGCAGCTGGCGCGCCGCCTCGGCGCGGTCGCGCTCCATGAGCTGGCGCACCTGCTCGAGCTTCTCGATGGTGGCCTCCATGCTCGCGCTCTCGGTACTGACACGGCTGCGCGCGTCGCGGATGATCTCCTCCGGCAGGCCAAGCCGCTCGGAGATGGCAAAGGCATTGGACTTGCCGGGGATGCCGATGAGCAGATGGTACGTCGGGCGCAGGGAATCCACGTCAAACTCGCACGAGGCGTTCATGACGCCGGGCTGCGTCGTGGCATAGACCTTCAGCTCCGTATAATGCGTCGTGGCCGCAATGAGCGCGCCGCACTTGCGTGCGTGCTCGATGATGGCGATGGCCAGTGCCGCGCCCTCGGTCGGGTCCGTGCCGGCGCCGAGCTCGTCAAACAGCAGCAGCGACCGGTCGTCACACTCCTTGAGCATGCGCACGGTGTTTGTCATGTGCGCCGAGAAGGTGGACAGCGACTGCTCGATGCTCTGCTCATCGCCGATGTCGGCCATGATCTCGTCGAACACCGGCATGGCGCTGCCGTCGGCGCACGGGATGTGCAGGCCGCACTGCGTCATGGCGGCAAGCAGGCCGATGGTCTTGAGCGTGACGGTCTTGCCGCCGGTGTTCGGGCCGGTGATGACGAGCGTGTCAAACTCGCCGCCGAGCGCCACATCGATCGGCACGGCGGTGTCCTTCGGCAGGAGCGGATGGCGCGCGCGGCGCAGCTGCAGGTGCTTATCCGTCAGCTCCGGAGCGATCGCGTCGAGCTGGTAGGCGAGCTTGGCCTTGGCGAAAATGAGGTCGAGACGCACGAGCACGTCAAAGTCGCTCGAGATATCCTCCCGATGCGCGGCGCACTCGGCCGAGAGCTCGGCGAGGATGCGCTCGATCTCCGTCTTTTCACGCGCGCGCAGCTCCCGCAGCTCGTTGTTCGCCTTCACGGCGGCCATCGGCTCGATGAACAGCGTCGCGCCGGAGGCCGACACGTCGTGCACGAGGCCGGGCACGGCGCCCTTGTGCTCCGCCTTGACCGGCACCACATAGCGCTCGGAGCGCATGGTGATGATCGGCTCCTGCAGCGCCTTGGCGTAGCTCGGCGAGGAGATGATCTTCTGCAGCGCGTCGTGCACACGCGCACTCGCGGCGCGGATCAGCCGGCGGATGGACGCCAGCTCGCTCGACGCACTGTCGGCAATCTCGTCCTCGCCGGTGATGGAGGTGAAGATCTTCTCCTCCAGAAAGCGGTTGGCCTGCAGGGCGCTGAAGAGGTAGTCGATGCTCGTCTTGTCCTGCCGCTCGCCGGTGCCGTAGCTGCGCACGCAGCGCGCCGCCTGCAGCACGCCTGCAATGTCCAGCAGCTCGCGCGTATTGAGCGCGCCGCCCATGTCCGCGCGCTGTAGCGCCGCGCGCACGTCCTTCACGCCGGAAAACGACGGGCTGCCCTTGACGACCATCATCGACGCAGCAGCGCTCGTCTCACCGAGGCGGGTCGCCACCACGGCGCGGTCGCCGCTCGGGCGCAGGGCCATGGCCTGCGCGCGGGCCGTTTCGCTCACGGCCTGCGCCGCCAGCAGCGCCAGCACGGCCGGCAGCTCCAGCGTCTGCAGGGATTTTTCATAGGAATCCATAGGATGTCTCCTTTGCGGGGGAAAAATTCAAGATCAGATGCGCGCGACGCCGCTCTCGCGCGCGGCCTGCGCGACCGCCGCGGCCACGGCCGGGCCGACGCGCGGGTCAAAGGCCTTGGGGATGATATAGTCGGCGCACAGTTCCTCGGGCGTGATGAGCGCCGAGAGCGCGTGCGCGGCGGCGAGTTTCATGGGCTCGTTGATGTCGGACGCGCGCACGTCGAACGCGCCGCGGAAGATGCCCGGGAAGGCCAGCACATTGTTGATCTGGTTCGGATAGTCGCTGCGGCCGGTGCTGACGACGGCCGCGCCCGCGGCCTTGGCCTCGTCGGGAAAGATCTCCGGCGTGGGGTTGGCGCAGGCAAAAACGATGGCGTCGCGGTGCATGGTGCGCACCATGTCGCCGGTCAGCAGGCCGGGCTGCGACACGCCGATGAACACGTCCGCATCGCGGACGACATCGGCCAGCGTGCCGGCCTGACGGCGGAGGTTCGTGACCTCGGCCATCTCGGTCTTGATCCAGTTCATGTTCTCCGGCCGGCCGGCGTAGATCGCGCCCACGCGGTCGCAGAGCGTCACATCGCGCGCGCCGGCGCGCAGCAGGAGCTTGCAGATGGAGATGGCTGCCGCGCCCGCGCCGGACATGACAATTTTCACGTCCTCGAGGCGCTTGCCGACCACGCGCAGGGCGTTCGTGAGGCCCGCGAGCGTGATGATGGCCGTGCCGTGCTGGTCGTCGTGAAAGACCGGAATGTCGCACAGCTGCTTGAGCTTTCGCTCGATCTCAAAGCAGCGCGGCGCGGAGATGTCCTCCAGATTGATGCCGCCGAAGCTGCCGGAGAGCAGATACACCGTGCGCACGAACTCGTCCACGTCCTTCGTGCGGATGCACAGCGGGAAGGCGTCCACGTCCGCAAACGCCTTGAACAGCACGCACTTGCCCTCCATGACGGGCATGCCCGCCTCGGGCCCGATATCGCCGAGGCCGAGCACGGCCGAGCCGTCCGTGATGACGGCGCAGAGGTTATGCCGGCGCGTGAGCGTGTAGCTCTTGTCCGGGTCGCGCTGGATCTCCAGACACGGCTGGGCCACGCCGGGCGTATATGCGAGCGACAGGTCGTCCTTCGTGGAGACCGGCACGCGGGTGTTGACTTCGATCTTGCCGCCCCACTGCTCGTGCAGCCGGAGCGATTCTTTTGCGTAATCCATGGTCAAGCCTCCTCCTGTTTCGGGTGCACCATATCCTCGGGCCGCACCCAGGCGTCAAACTCCTCAGCCGTGAGCAGGCCGAGCTCCACCGCCGCGGCCTTGAGCGTCTGGCCGGTGGCGTGGGCGTGCTTTGCGATCTTCGCGGCGTTTTCGTAGCCGATGTGCGGGTTGAGCGCCGTGACGAGCATGAGCGATGCGTCCAGATGCGCCTGAATAACGTCGTAATTCGGCCGGATGCCGCGCACGCAGTTGGCCTCGAACGAATCCATGGCGTCGGCAAGCAGACGCGCCGACTGCAGGAAGTTATAGATCGTCACCGGCAGGAACACGTTGAGCTGGAAGTTGCCCTGCGACGCCGCGATGCCGATGGCCGTGTCATTGCCCATGACCTGCACGGCCACCATCGTGACGGCCTCGCACTGTGTGGGGTTGACCTTGCCGGGCATGATGGACGAGCCGGGCTCGTTGGCCGGGATGATGAGCTCGCCGATGCCGCAGCGCGGGCCGGAAGCGAGCCAGCGCACGTCGTTGGCGATCTTCATGAGGTCGGCCGCCAGCGCCTTGAGCGCGCCGTGGGCAAATACCATCTGGTCCTTGCTCGTGAGCGCGTGGAACTTGTTCGGCGCCGACAGGAAGGCATAGCCCAGCAGCTCGGAGATCTCCTCCGCCGCCAGGTCGCCGAACGCCGCCGGAGCGTTGAGCCCGGTGCCGACGGCCGTGCCGCCGAGGGCGAGCTCGCTCAGCGCGCGGCAGGCCTGCACGATCATGTCGCGGTCGTGGCCGAGCATGGCGCTCCAGCCGCTGATCTCCTGCCCGAGCGTGAGCGGCACGGCGTCCTGCAGGTGCGTGCGGCCGATCTTGACCACGTCGCGGTACTCCGCGCTCAGGCGGTCGAGCGTCGCCGTCAGGCGGCCGATGGCCGGCAGGACCTGCTCCTCGAGCGCGACGCGCGCGGCCACGTGCATGGCCGTCGGGAACGTGTCGTTCGAGCTCTGCGAGCAGTTGACGTGGTCGTTCGGGTGCACGAGATTTTCGCCCAGCAGTTCATTGGCGCGGTGGGCAATGACCTCGTTGACATTCATATTCGTCTGCGTGCCGCTGCCGGTCTGCCAGACGGCGAGCGGGAAATTGCCGTCGAGCGAGCCGTCGAGGATCTCATGGCAGGCGGTCTCGATCGCGCCGGCACGGCGCGCATCGAGCACGCCGAGCTGCGCATTGGCGCGCGCGGCCGCGAGCTTCACGACCGCAAACGCGCGGATGACCTCCGGCGGGATCTTCTCGGTGCCGATGCGGAAATTTTCAAAGCTGCGCTGCGTCTGCGCGCCCCAGTAACGATCGGCGGGCACACGCACCTCACCCATCGTATCATGCTCCAGGCGGTATTCCATCCTGTAACCTCTTTTCGCAAAAATCTCAGATGCCGCTATTATACGCCCATCCGAGCGTATGCCGCAACCCCGGAAATGCGCAAAAAGCAGCGCCGTCCGAAGATGGCGCTGCATTTTATCAGCCCGCGCGGCGCAGCACCCAGAGGCTCTGGATCTGTCCGGCAAGGGTGTCATAGTCCCAACTCTTTTGGGAGTTTGTGGGGCTGTTCGGGTCGTTGAGCGTGATCTTGTCGCCGTCGTGCCCGGTCAGGACGAGGAAGTGCCCGTCGGTCGTGAAGTCGCCGGGGCCGACGACCACGATGATCGGATTGCCGACATCAAGATTGCGGTAGATGCGGTCCTGATCCAGCGGGATCTGCGTCACGTTGAGGCCGAGCATCCGCCCGCCCTCGGAGATAAGCGCCCACTTGCTGCCGCTGCCGGGCACATTGAACTGGTGCTCCTCGGCAAACTGGCACATCCAGAGCGGGTCCTTCGTCGTGTCGCCGGTGAGGTAGATCGTGACCATGGACAGGCACGTCGGCCCGCAGCCGGCAAGGCCGATGATGCTCTCGTTATATTCCCGGTAGCCCCAGCGCTCGTCCCACTGCAGCAGCAGCGGCACGGTCTCCGACCCGGCAAGGCCGCTCAGGTCGATCGTCGGAGTCAGATCCTTCTTCTTCGGGTAGTCGCGCACGAAATCGCGCGCGTCCGGGTTGCGGGCATAGAGCTGCACGAGCGCATCCGGATAAGCGTCGAGCGAGGCGTCATTTTTCTCGGCATAGGTATCCAGCTCGCGCTGCGCGCGCTCGGTCGTGGTCTTGCCGCTCGTGAGCAGGCCGCGCGCGAACACGCCGAACACGATCAGTGCCAGCAGCACCACGATGACCAGCAGCCGCCGGCGGCCGCGTTTTCTTGTCTTTCGGGACATGGCGGGTCTCCTTTCCCGGGGGAATGCTTTTGATTATACACGATTATGGGCCGGAAATCCTGAAAATTTTCTGAAATCTTGCGAAAACACAAAACGGCCGGACGCTGAGCGCGTCCGGCCGGGATGATCTAAGTGGGATTCAGTTGGCCGCATCACCGGAGGTGCTCTGCGTCTGGCGGAACACATCGGTGAAGGCCTGATACGCGCCGTTGTTGCTCATCGGCGTGAGGTACATGAGGCCGTTTTCGAGCGTGCAGCGGAACATCTGCACCGTGCCGTTTTCCAGCGCAAGCGTCAGATTGTCGCCGTTGAGCGCAAACTCAAACGCCTGCGGCGTGCCGTTGGCGTCCGTGTAAGTACCCGTGCCGTTGGTGCGGAACGTCAGCTCGCGGATCGTGCCGGGCTCCTTGATGTCCGCAGCCTCTTTGGCGCCGGTGTCCGTGCCGGGCAGGATCTGGCTGACGCTGCTGTCGTCCGCCTTCTTGTCAGCGTCCGTGCGCTCAAAGGTCCACGTACCGGCCAGGATCTTGTTGACCTCGTTGTCACCAGTCTGGATACCGGACATGATGTTTGCCGTCGCGGTCGGCGTCGCCTCCGGGGCAGCGGTCGCCTGCGCCTCGACACCGCGGCTGGTGCAGCCGGCGATCAGAAGCGTGCAGAACAGAAAAATTGCGGTTGTAAGAAGCTGAAAACGTTTCATCAGAACAATCTCCTTTCCGGTGCGCTGGCGAAGCCGGCCTTGACCGGCACCGCAGCGGTATCGGGCTGCCGCTCCACGACCACAAACATGGCCACCATGAGCAGCGCGTTCGGCATCGGGCAGAATATGCCCGGGTTCGTCATGGAAATGAGCAGCATGGCAAAGTAGGACAGCGCGAACGCCAGCGTCGTGCGGCTGCGCTTGCGCCAGAGCAGACGCACGCGGTCATAAAACAGCCAGCCGTAGCCGACTACGCCGACGAGGCCCATACTGCCGAGGATTTGCGCGATGAGGTTGTGGTACCAGACGATGCTGCCCTCCACGCCGAGGAAGATCGGCGCATTGTGCATCGAGCCGAGGCCGCAGCCAAAAAGCGGATTCTTCACAAAATCCAGCAGACCCTGAATGAAAAACGTGTACCGGCTGTCGTCCGGGGAGATGAGCGCACCGTCGACCATGCGCGAAGCAAACAGCCGCGGCACGAGCGCGATGAGCAGTGCGACCGCCGGGACCAGGCTGATGAGCCCGACGCGGCGATAGACCGCGCGGCGCTCGGGGTTGCAGTGGTACACATAGGCAAAGCACAGCAGCAGCATCGTCGTGCCGAAGATCAGGCCGCTGCGCGAGCCGGTCATGAGCATCATGAGGTACAGAAACACGACCGACAGGAAGTGCCGCCGGTCATGCGCAGCAAAATATGCCGCGGCAGGCAGCGCGATGAGCAGCATCGTCGCGCTGAAATTGCGGTACTTGAAATAGATCGTGGCAAAATCCCGCAGGAACTCCTGCATGTGACGCGCGTAGAACAGCGCCACCACAAAGCCCGTGAACAGGCCGCCGGCGTAGAGGATCTGCAGCATGCGCTCGGCGACGTCGTAGTCGCGCGCGCGGTCCGCCTCGCTGCGGCACAGCAGGTAGACCAGCAGCATCATCACGCCGAGGCCGAGGGAATAGTACAGCGCCGTGGGCGAGAAATACTCCTCGCGGGAGATGAAGCCGAGACCGCCGAGCAGCGTTGCGACCGACACAGCCACCATGCCGTGCAGGCAGCCGCCGTTGCGCGGTGCGCGGGCGTAGGCCCCGATGTGCACGAGCAGCGCCGCCGCGGCCAGCAGGCCGATCCACCAGAAGCGCAGCAGGCTGTAGAGCTCGTCATAAAACTCCGTGCCCACCATGGCCAGCAGCACGACCGGGAAGAGGATGCTCAGCAGGTCGTCGCAAAACAGCAGCAGGAAGATCAGCGTGGACATGACGAGAACGCCGCCCACGACCGGCAGCCCGGCCGCCATGAACACCGCGAGCATCAGAAAGCAGACCGGAAAGTACAGCTTGCTGTGCCAGAAGCGGTCAGCCGCGCTCTGGCAGGCGGAAACGAGCGCAGACGCGCCGCCGATGCGCTCATCGAGGAACGCGCACACGCGGTCAAACATCCGCGCAAAACCACGGCTGCGCCCCGCCTGCTCCATATTCGATTGGACGCGTTTATCAAAAGCATTCATAAGCATCAAAACATCGTTCGGAAAGCTCCGCCGGGAAGGCCCGGCGCGGGAAGAAAAAATTTGTGTAACCGGCCGATACCAGCCTAAATCTTCCCATCTTTCAATTGCGGATGCATTATAGCGCGTCGCCTGCCGGAAGTCAATACTTAAAACAGATTTAACATTTCCGAAATTTTTTCACGTGTGTTTTTGACGTATATTACTATATTTCTTCTGCGCATTTTGTCGTATTTGCACAACAAAGCCGCAGTTTTCCAAAAACTGCGGCTTCCAACTTGCAGAATATTTTAAATACGCGGGGCGTTAAAATGTTACGAAAGAATGACAGAGCCGGTTCACGTCTGCGGAAAGTGCCCTGATTTGCGCAGCGCGCGCACAAGATACATGGCGGCCACGCCGGTGAACGCCCCGGTGATGACGCTCGCCGCGACGAGTGCGGGCGCATACACCAGAATGGACGGCGTGCCCGTGACCCAGACGGCGACCAGCAACTGCCCGGCGTTGTGCCCGAAGGCCGCCAGCACGCTCACGACCCACAGCAGCCGCTCCGGCAGGCGGCGGATGGTCAGGCACATGACAAGATAGGCGAACACGCCGCCCGCGATGCTGAAGAGCATCGCCGACACGCCGCCGGTAAACACGCTGCCGAGCACGATGCGCACGAGCAGGATCTCCCCCGCCTGCCGCCGGCCGAGCAGGGCCATGGCGATGAGCGTGACGATGTTGGCAAGGCCGAGCTTCACGCCCGGGATCGGCACGACGGGCGGGATCTGCGCCTCGGCGACGAAGATCGTCAGTGCGATGGCGGTGAACATGGCCAGAACGGCCAGACGCTTTGTCCCCTTCATGGCGCCCCCTCGATCTGCACCGTCAGGTGGTGCGGCACGCAGGCGATCGGGATGGCCGATGTGGTGATCTTCCCCTGCTGGACGCACAGAAGGTCCGGGCAGTCGGCATATGTGACGGACACGCCGTCCGGCTCGACGTGCACGGTGTTCGTGCCCCAGTCGGTCTGCACTTCGATATCATATGGTATGGTCACGGCGCGCAGGTCGATGCGGCGGTAGACCTCGCCGTCGACCCGGATGACGGCCGTCTGCCCCGTCTGCCCATGGCCGCGCAGCAGCAAAAAGACGCCGCCGCCCAAAATCGCGAGCGCGGCGAACAAAAGGATCCAAAATTTCGTCTGTTTCATCATAGGTTCATTCTAGGATGCCCGACAGTGGTTGTCAATGGATTTTTGCCGTGGTATAATGGTTTAATTTTTATTGCTTTGTTATAAATGTACCGCTCCCCGCGCGGGAGCTTCGGAAAGGAGGCGGACGCCGTGTCTGCCGTAACTGCCTATGCCGCGCAGGCCGCGCACTTCATTCTGCCGGTCATCGCGCTCATCGTGCTCATCCGCTGCATCGCATCCATGTTCTACGGCCGCGCCGAGCCGGAGACCTGGGGCCATCTTGTCACGCCGGACGGCAAGGTCTATCCCCTGCTGCACTGGGAGTGCCTGATCGGCCGCGCCCGCAGCGCGGACATCACGCTGCCCTATGCCGACGTGGCCAACGTCCACGCCGTGCTCATGCGCAACGACGCCGGCGAGTGGACCGTCAGCGATCTGAGCCGCAGCGGCGGCGTGTTCCTCAACGGCGAACAGATCTCGGAGCCGACGCAGGTGTTCAGCGGCGACATTCTCCGCTGCTCAACGCACATGCTCAAGTTCGCCGACATGAGCGAGGAGCGCCGCGCCGTGCAGGAGCAGCGCCGCACGATCGCGGGACGAAAGGTCTCCGCCGGCGGCACGCTGTTTTTCCTAACGGTGTTTCAGCTGCTGCTGGCGCTGGAGTTTGTGTCCTCGGCCGACAGCGCGCACCTGTTGGGGATCCTGATGTCGTTTGCAGCCCTCGTGCTCACGCAGTGGTTCTGCTACGTGCTCATGCGCACGATGGACCGCTCGGGCTTCGAGGTCGAGACGATCGCGTTTTTCCTGTGTACGCTCGGGCTCGAGATCTGCGCGACGAGCACGCCGGACGATCTGACCAAGGAGATCATCCTCATCATCGTGGGCATCGCGCTGTTTTTCCTGCTCGGCTGGTGGCTGCGCGACCTGAGCCATGTCAAGGCGCTGCGCTGGCCGGCGGCCATCATCTCGCTGGCGCTGCTGGCGCTGAACCTGTTTGCCGCGCGTGAGGTGTTCGGCGCGAAGAACTGGCTGACGATCGCAGGCTTCTCCCTGCAGCCGTCGGAGCTCATCAAGGTCGCGTTCATCTACGTCGGCGCGACGTCGCTCAACCGCATGTTCCGCAGCAAGAGCATCCTGCTCTTCATCGCCTTTTCCGCCATCTGCGTGGGCGGGCTCGCCCTGATGGGCGACTTCGGCTCCGCGCTCATCTTCTTTGCGACGTTCCTCGTCATCGCGTTCATGCGCTCGGGCAGCATCGCGACCGTGCTGCTGGCCGTGACGTCCGCCGCCATGGCGGGCACGCTGGTGCTGAGCATCAAGCCGCACGTGGCGCAGCGCTTCGCCACCTGGGGCCATGTGTGGGAGGACGTCTCCGGCGCGGGCTACCAGCAGACGCGCGCGCTGAGCGCGGCCGCCTCCGGCGGCCTGTTCGGTCAGGGCGCGGGCTGCGGCTGGCTGAAAAACATTTTTGCCGCCAACACCGACATGGTGTTCGGCATGCTGTGCGAGGAGCTCGGCCTGATCGTGGCGCTGTGCGCGATGCTGGCCATCATCGCGCTTGCCATCTTCACCGTCAAGAACGCGGCCCAGGGCCGCTCGTCGTACTACGTCATCGCCGGCTGCGCCACCGTGACGCTCATGCTCGTGCAGATGTCGCTCAACGTGTTCGGCGCGCTCGACATTCTGCCGTTCACGGGCGTGACGTTCCCGTTCGTGTCCAAGGGCGGGTCGAGCATGCTCTCGTGCTGGATGCTGCTGGCCTACATCAAGGCGGCCGACACCCGGCGCGGCGCGAGCTTCGTGGTGCGGCTGCCATCGCGCAATAAAAAGGAGGCGCAGGCATGAATAAAGTCAAACGCCGCGCCATGAGCGCGCTGCTCGTCGCCGTGCTGGTGCTCGGCGGCATCGGCGTGTACATCGTGCGCTATATCGAACACGGCGCCGAGTGGGCGACCTTTGCCGCCAACAGCAGCGTCTACACCAGCGGTGTGCTCAGCACCGGCACGCTCACCGACCGCAGCGGCGTCGTGCTCGCGACGGCCAACGGCGGCTCGCGCAGCTACGCCGACGACGCTGCCGTGCGCACCGCCTGCTACCAGGCCGTCGGCGACTACACCGGCAACGTAGGCACCGGCGCGCTCAAGGCATTTTCCAAGCAGCTCTCGGGCTACAACCCCATCACCGGCACCTACGCGACCGACGGGCATACCGTCGCGCTCACGCTCGATTCGAGCCTGTGCGTGACCGCCTATGAGGCGCTTGCCGGGCGCAAGGGCGCCGTGCTCGTGAGCAACTACAAGACCGGCGAGATCCTGTGCATGGTCTCCGGCCCGAGCATCGACCCCAACAGTGACGGCGACGTACCGGACGGCGCGTACATCAACCGCTGCATCAACGGCTCGTTCACGCCGGGCTCCGTCTTCAAGCTCATCACCTCCGCCGCCGCGATCGAGAACATCAAGGACATCGACAGCCGCCGCTTCTCCTGCGCGGGCAGTCTGGACGTCAACGGCGTGAGCGTCAAGTGTACGGGCGTGCACGGCAGCCAGACGTTTGAGGACGCGCTGGCCAACTCCTGCAACTGCGCGTTCGCGCAGATCTCGCTCGAGCTCGGGGCCGACACCATTGAGAGCTACGCCAAGAAGTTCGGTTTCCTCGACTCCCAGTCGCTGAGCGGCATCCCGACGCTCGCCGGCAGCTTCACGAAGGGCGCATCCGGCAGCGCGAACCTCGCCTGGTCGGGCATCGGCCAGTACGAGGATCTCGTCTGCCCATACTCCATGCTGCGCTACGTCTCGGCCATCGCCAACGATGGCAGCGTCGTGGAGCCGTCGCTGCTGCTCGACACGCCCAGCGGATCGACCACGAGCCTGCTGAGCGCTGCGACCGCCAACAAGCTGCGCGACATGATGAACTATAATGTCTCGGCCCACTACGGTACGAACCGCTTCCCGGGCCTGAATCTCTGCGCCAAGACCGGCACCGCCGAGGTGGGCGACGGCACGTCGCACGCCTGGTTCACGGGCTTCCTGCTCGACGACGCACACCCGTACGCCTTTGTCGTGCTGGTGGAAAACGCCGGCGGCGGTCTGACGAATGCGGGCGCCGTGGCCAACACCGTGCTGCAGGCGGCCGTGAACAAGTAATTTAGGAGTCACACATGATCGATCTATCCGTCTGCGGGCTCGTCAAGGGCTTTGAGCAGGGCAACGATATATTAAAAGGTATCACATTCGACGTCAACGCCGGCGAGCGCGTGGGCATCCTCGGGCGCAACGGCTGCGGCAAGACGACGTTTTTCCGCATCCTCTCGGGTGAGCTGCAGCCGGACGCCGGCACCGTGTCCATCGCCTCCGGGCGGCGGCTGGGGCTGATCTCGCAGATCCCGGTCTACCCCGACGGCTGGACGACGGAGGACGTGCTGCGCGAGGCGCACCGGCGGCTCTACGACATGGAGGCGCGCATGAACGCGCTCACCGCGCGCATGGCGGAGGACGACTCCCCCGCTCTGCTCGCGGAGTACGACCGGCTGTCGGAAAACTTCCGCCGCCTCGGCGGGTACGACATGGAGCACGAGCGCAACCGCGTCGCCAACGGTCTGGATATTCCGGCCGCGATGCGCGCGCAGCCGTTCGACAGTCTCTCCGGCGGGGAGAAAACGCGCGTGAACCTCGCGCGGCTCATCCTCGAGGACACGGACATTCTCCTGCTCGACGAGCCGACGAACCACCTCGACCTGCGCGCGACCGAGTGGCTGGAGGCGTATCTGCTGCATTTTCGCGGCACGGTGCTCGTCATCAGCCACGACCGGTATTTTCTCGACCGCGTCGTGCAGCGTTCGATCGACTTCACGTCCGGGCAGGCGGAGTTTTACAGCGGCAACTACAGCTTTTACGTCGTCGAGCGGCAGCGCCGCTTCGACGAGCAGCTCAAAAAATACGAAAAGGATCAGGCCAAGCTCCAGCAGCTCACGGAGGCGGCGGCAAAGCTGCACCTCTGGGCCTTCATGGGCAATGACAAGCTGCACAAGCGTGCATTCTCCATCGAAAAGCGCATGGAAAAGCTCGAAACGACCGAGCGGCCGACCGAGGCGCGCAAGTTAAATGTCCACTTCACCGCGCAGGAATTTCGCGGCGACGACGTGCTGACCATGGCGGGCCTGAGCAAGCACTACGGCGAGCGGACGCTCTTTCACGACCTGGACTTGACCGTGACCGGCGGCGAGCGCATCGCCCTCATCGGCGACAATGGCGCCGGCAAGACGACGTTTTTAAAGCTCGTCATGAACGAGGAGACGCCGGACACCGGCTGGGTGCAGCGCGGACCGTCCGTGCGAACGGCCTACCTGCCGCAGATCGTCCGCTTCGCCGTGCCGGAGCGCTCCATGCTCGACACGATGCTCTACGAGTGCAAGTGCACGCCGCAGGAGGCGCGCGACCAGCTCGGCGCCTACGGCTTTCGCGGCGAGGACGTGCTCAAGCCCGTGTCGGCGCTCTCGGGCGGCGAGCTGTCCCGACTGCGGCTGTGCATGCTCATGCGCCGGGAGATCAACTTCCTCATCCTCGACGAGCCGACGAACCACCTCGACATCGCCAGCCGCGAGTGGATCGAGGACGCGCTGAGCGACTATACGCAGGCGCTGCTGTTCGTGTCGCACGACCGGTACTTCATCGAAAAATTCGCCACCCGCATCTGGCTGCTCGAAAACGGCACGATCACGGACTACCGCGGGACGTATGAGCAATTCCGCGAATACCGCGCGCGCCAGACCGCCCTGCAGCAGACGGCCAAGGCCGTCGAACGCAAAAAGGAGCCGAAGCCGAAGCCGAAACGCGCCCCGAACACCGCGCGCCAGCGCGAGCGCACGGAGCGCGAGATCGAAAAGCTGGAGGGGCAGCTCGCGGCGCTCGACGCCGAGAGCGAGGCCAACGCAACGGACTATCAGAAGCTCATGGAGCTCGACGCGCGAAAGCAGGCGCTCAATGCGCAGCTCGAGGCGCTCTACGAGGCGTGGGAGGCGCTGTGCGAATGAAACACAAAGCATCCTGGATCCTCGCCATCGTGCTCGTCATCGCCGGCTGCGTGCTGCGCTTTGCGATGCCGGGGCACGACTTTCTGGGCTACACGCTCTGGGGCATCGCCGTGCTGGTGTTTCTCTTTGCGCGGCTGCACCGCGCGGGGCGCACCGTGCTGAGCGTGCTCGTGTGCGCGGGGGTGATCGTGTTCGCGGTCTTTGAGATTCCCGTCGTGCGCGACGCGCGCACGGACACGGACGCCCACCCGGACGCGATCATCGTGCTCGGCGCGGGCGTCAACGGCAGCACACCGTCGCTGTCGATGTGCAACCGGCTCGACGCTGCGCTGAACTATCTCAATGCAAACCCGGACGCGCTGGCTGTCGTCTCCGGCGGTCAGGGCGAGGGTGAGGACATCACGGAGGCTCAGGCCATGGCTGACTACCTGACGGCCCACGGCATCGACAGCGCGCGCATCGTGCAGGAGGATCAGTCGCGCACCACACGCGAGAATCTGGAAAATTCGTTTGCCATCCTCCGCGCGCGGGGGTACGACCCGGCGGACGGTGTCGGCATCGTGACGAGCGAATACCATCTCTACCGCGCCAAACACATGGCGCGGGCGCTGGGGGCGGAGCCCGTCGGGATCGCCGCCGAGACCACTCTGCCGTCCATGCGCATCAATTACTTCATCCGGGAAGCCTTTGCCGCCGCGTACATGCAGCTGGCCGGCACCCTGTACTGAGAGGAGCCCTATGGAAAAAGTCAACGTTTACGACTGGGACAAGACCATCTTCCCCGTGGACAGCACGGTGGCGTTCGTGCGCTGGTGCCTGCGGCGGCATCCGGGCGTGATCTGGCCGCTGCTGCGCACGCTGGCCCTGCTGCCGGGCTACTGGCTCGGCCGTGTGAGCAAGACGGCCATCAAGGAGCGGATGTACGGCTTTTTGCGCCGCGTGCCCGATGTGGACGCGGAGCTGGAGGCGTTCTGGGCGCAGAATTTTGACCGTGTGAACCCGTGGTACCTCGCGCAGCAGCACCCGGACGACATCATCATCTCCGCATCGCCGGAGTTTCTCGTGCGCATCCCGGCGCAGAAGCTGGGTGTGCGGCTGCTGGCCTCGCGCGTGGATAAGCACACCGGCAGGACCGACGGCGAAAACTGCCACGGCGCGGAAAAGGTCCGCCGCCTGCGCGAGACCTATCCCGACGTAGAAATTGCGGAGTTTTACTCCGACTCCCGCAGCGACAGCCCGCTCGCGGAGCTGGCCGAGCACGCTTACCTCGTGCACGGGCAGGAACGCACGCCGTGGTAACTGCATACAAGCACATTTTTGAATTTCAATAGAAAAGAGAGAAGCCTATGTATTCTGCATCCGATTATCGCAGCATGGCGCGCCGCGCGCTGAAAAACTACTGGTGGCTCGCCGTCGGCGTGACGCTGCTGGCAAGCATCCTCGGCGGGACGAGCAGCGGCTTCACCCCGTCGTTCAACATCACGATCAACGGGAACGATCTGACACAGTATTATCCCGAGACCCTGCGCCACGCGCTGCGCGTATTTCTCCCCGTTTCCGGGATCATCTCGCTGGCGCAGTTCGTCATCGGCGGCAGCGTCTCCATCGGCCACAACCGCTTCTGCCTGAAGCTCGTTGACGGCGAGGAGGCCCGGTTCGAGGATCTGTTTTCCGGCTTTGACATCTTCGGCAACGCCTTCGTGCTCAACCTGCTCATCACGCTCAAGGTGCTCGCATGGTCGCTGCTGTTTGTCATCCCCGGCATCATCGCCGCCTACCGCTACTCCATGGCGACGTACATCATGGCCGAAAACCCGGGCATGCAGGCCACGGATGCCATCGAGCGCTCCAAGGCGCTCATGGACGGGCGCAAGGGCGACCTGTTCTGCCTCGACCTGAGCTTCATCGGCTGGGCGCTGCTGGCCACGCTGACCGCCGGCATCGGCTACCTCTGGCTCACGCCGTATATGACCGTGTCGCGCGCCGCGTTCTACCGCAGCCTGCCGCGCAGCATGGGAGACCAGACCCCCAACGGCTGGCAGCAGCCGAACCCCGGCCCGCAGCCGGGCGGCGACTGGTACGGCCAGAACTGACCACGAAAAAACGTATCCCCGGCAGCCGTGCTGCCGGGGATACGTGCATCTTCATATGAAATAGCCAGCATTCTCCCGCACCGGGCAGGACGCGAAGAGCTGGCGCACCGCGCTCTCATACTCTGCAAGGTCCTGCGCCTTGCGGATGCGGCGCAGCGGCCGCTCGGCGTCGGCAAAGCTGCAGCCGAGATAGCGCCACGCCTCCTTCATGCGAAACAGCAGCGCGCGCCGGTCGGGGATGCGCGCGCGCGTGGCGGCGTAGAGCCGGTCGTGAAACGCCTGAAACTGCGCCGCCGTCGGCACGGCGCCGGTGCGCAGCTGGCCGATGAGTCCGGGGTTGGCGGCCAGCCCCCGGCCGAGCATGATGCGCTCCACCGTCGGAAACCGCGCCTGAAACGCGCGCACGGCCGGGGCGTCGAACAGATCGCCGTTGTAGCACACCGGGGCGCGGCTGTGCGCGAGCGCGTAGGCAAACATGTCGAGATCCGGGTGCCCATGGTACTGGTCGGTCTGCACGCGCGGGTGCACGATCAGCTCGCGGATCGGGTAGTCGTTATACAGCTCCAGCAGCGCGGGAAACGTCTCTGCCGTCGCCTTGCCGAGCCGCGTCTTGACCGACACCGGCAGCGGGCAGGCCGCAAACACGGCGTCGAAAAACCGCCGCAGCAGATCCGGCTCCGTGAGCAGACCCGCGCCCTTTTTCTTTGCCGTGACGGTGTTCGACGGACAGCCGAGGTTGAAATTCACCTCGTCGTAGCCCATGTCGGCGAGCCGCCCCGCCATCCAGAGAAAGTCCTCGGCGCAGTGGCCCATGAGCTGCGGCACGACATGGATGCCCGCATTGTGCGCGGGCTCGATCTCGCGCAGCTCGCGCGGAGAAAACGTGCGGTTCGCCGTCGGCGAGAGAAACGGCGTATAGTAGCTGTCCGCCGCGGGGAACGTCTGCCGCTGCGCCTGCCGGAACAGGTCGCCGGTCACGCCCTCCATCGGCGCGCAGAGATACTGCATGGTCATCACCTCATTATCCGGCCCATGATAGCGGAAAATCCACCCCGCGTCAAGCTTTACAAACCCGCCGCCGTCAGGTATGATAAAAGGTACACGCATCCGAAGGAGGGGTTTCATGGAATATCGCAGCGATCTGGAGATCGCCCAGAGCTGCACGATGCAGCCGATCTGTGACATTGCACGCACCGTCGGCATCGACGATGCTGATATAGAGCCGTATGGCCGCTATAAGGCGAAGGTGGCGCTGTCCGTGCTCGGGCAGCCGCCGCGCGGAAAGGGAAAGCTGATCCTTGTCACGGCCATCACGCCCACGCCCGCCGGCGAGGGCAAGACGACCACGACGATCGGTCTGGCCGACGCGCTGCGCCGCATCGGGAAGGACGCGGCCGTCGCGCTGCGCGAGCCGTCGCTCGGCCCGGTATTCGGGCGCAAGGGCGGCGCGACCGGCGGCGGCTACGCGCAGGTCGTGCCGATGGAGGACATCGACCTGCACTTCACCGGCGACTTTCACGCCATCGGCGCGGCGAACAACCTGCTCGCCGCCATGCTCGACAACCATATCCAGCAGGGTAACGCCCTCGGCATCGACCCGCGGCGCATCACGTGGCGGCGCTGCGTGGACATGAACGACCGGCAGCTGCGCTGCATCGTCGACGGGCTCGGCGGCAGGGCCAACGGCGTGCCGCGCGAGGATGGGTTTGACATCACGGTCGCCAGCGAGATCATGGCGGTCCTCTGCCTGGCCGAGTCCATGGCCGACCTGAAGGCGCGGCTGGGCCGCATCATCGTAGGCTACACGTATGACGGCCGCCCCGTCACGGCGCGCGACCTCAAGGCCGTGGGCGCGATGGCAGCGCTGCTGCGCGACGCGCTCAAGCCCAACCTCGTGCAGACGCTCGAGGGCACGCCGGCGTTCGTACACGGCGGGCCGTTTGCCAACATCGCGCACGGGTGCAACAGCGTGCTCGCCACGCGCATGGCCATGCACCGCTGCGACTATGCCGTGACGGAGGCCGGCTTCGGCGCCGACCTCGGCGCGGAGAAGTTCCTGGACATCAAGTGTCGGCTCGCCGGGCTGCGGCCGGACGCCGCCGTCGTGGTGGCGACGGTGCGCGCGCTGAAAATGCACGGCGGTCTGGCGCTGAACGAGCTCGGCACGGAGGACCTCGACGCGCTGCGCCGCGGCGTGCCGAACCTGCTGCACCACGTGCGCTGCATCCGCGACACGTTCGGCCTGCCGTGCGTCGTGGCCATCAACCGCTTCCCCACCGACACCGACCGCGAGATCGCGCTGCTGACGGAGCTGTGCGGGGAGCTGGGCGTCCGCGTTGTGCTGTCCACCGTCTGGGCCGACGGCGGCCGCGGCGGCGAGGCACTCGCGCGCGAGGTCGTGCGCCTGTGCGAATGTGATAACCACTTCCGCTTTGCCTATGACCTTGACGCGCCGGTCGAGGAAAAGATCAACGCCGTCGTGCGCCGGGTCTACGGCGGCGCGGGCGCGGAGATCCTGCCAGCCGCGCGCAAACAGCTCCGCGAGCTGGAGGCGCTCGGCTTCGGCGGTCTGCCGGTGTGCATCGCCAAGACGCAGGCGAGCCTGTCGGACGATCCGGCGCTGCTCGGCGCGCCCACGGGCTTCACCGTGACCGTGCGCAGCGTGACCGTATCCGCCGGGGCGGGCTTTCTCGTCGCGCTCACGGGCGACGTGCTCACGATGCCCGGCCTGCCGAAGGTCCCGGCCGCCGAAAACATCGACGTCGATGACGACGGCCGCATCACCGGCCTGTTTTGAGTGTTCACGCCCGCACATAAAACCATGTGCGGGCGTTTTTCTGCACGCAAGTCGAAGTTATGTAAACCAACCAGCGCATACCGCGTCCATCCTGCTCATAGGATGAAGGCAGAAAGCCGGAGGTGGTGCAATGTACAAAGTGCGGCAAGCCGTCAGAAAACACCGGAAACTGCTGAGCGTGTGCGCGATGGTGCTGGCCATCGCGCTCATGTTCTGGGCGGTCAACAGTCCCGCGATCGTGGGCGTGAGCGCGGCCAAGCGCGTGCTGCCCATCTACAGCGTGCAGCGCGACGACCGTGTCGTGAGCCTGTCGTTCGACGCGGCCTGGGGCAACGAGGATACGCAGATGCTCATCGACATTCTCAACAAGTACAACGTCCACGCAACGTTCTTCGTCGTGGGCGAATGGGTGGACAAATATCCGGAGTCGGTCAAGGCGCTCGCGGACGCGGGCAACGAGGTCATGAACCACTCGGCCACGCACCCGCACATGGCGCAGCTGAGCGCCGAGCAGATCCAGACGGAGGTCAACACCTGCGCCGATAAAATCGAAGCCGTCACCGGTACGCGGCCGACGCTGTTTCGCTGCCCCTACGGGGAGTATAACGACACGGTCGTGAGCACCATCAGCGGTCTGGGCATGCACGTCATCCAGTGGGACGTCGATTCGCTCGACTGGAAGGGGCTGAGCAGCGACGAGATCACCTCGCGCGTGCTCACGCGCGTGCAGCCGGGCAGCATCGTGCTGTTCCACAACGCGGCCGAGCACACGCCGGAGGCGCTGGCCGGCATCATTGAGGCACTCATCGCCGACGGGTATTCCATCATCCCCATCTCGCAGATGATCCTCCCCGGCGACACGAGCATCGACCCCAACGGCCGCCAGTGCCCGGCGACTGCGGACGAGGGCGCATGAACAGGAAGCGAAAGCGGGGCCTCGCCCCGCTTTCGTTGCATTTTGCGCGCAAAAACGTTATAATGGAGAAAAATCACCGCCCGCCGGGCGGTTCAGGAGTAACATCTATGGAAAATTTCCAGAAAATCGCCGTGCTCATCGACGCCGACAACACGCAGCTGTCCAAGCTGGAGGCCGTGCTGCACGAGGTATCGACCTACGGCCGCATCGTCGTGAAAAAGGCCTATGGCAACTGGCGCAAGGACTCGCTGAAAAACTGGGAGCCGGAGCTCAAGCGCCTCGCCATCCGCGCCGAGCAGCAGTTTGACTACGTCACCGGCAAAAACACGACCGACATCGCCATGGTCATCGGGGCCATGGATCTGCTGCACAACAATATGTACGACGCGCTCGTGCTCGTGTCGAGCGACAGCGACTTCACGCCGCTGGCCATCCGTCTGCGCGAGTCGGGCCTGTACATCATCGGCGCCGGCGTGACGACGACGCCGGAGTCGTTCAAAAACGCGTGCGACGACTTCATCCTCATCGATTACCTGTCCAAGGCGGACGAAAAGCCCGCTGTCGTCGAGCACACCGCGGAGCCCGCGGCCAAAAAGCCCGCCCGCAAGACCAAAAAGGCCACCCGCAGCACGAAGAAGTCCGCAGCCGAAGCTGCCCCGGCCGCCGAACCGGAACCGGAACCGGCGCCCGAACCCGAACCGGAGCCGGAGCCGAAAAAGCCCAATATCGGCGAGATCCACAACCTGCTGCACATCGCGTCCGAGAAATATCAGGACGCCGACGGCTTTGTCAACGTCAGCTCCTCGGGGCTGTACATCAAGCGCGTGAAGCCCGACTTTAACGTGCGCGCCTATGGTTACAGCAAGCTGCCTGAGCTGCTGGCCGCCTTCCCGAACAAGTATCAGATCAAGCGCTACGAGGGCAAGGGCGGCGCGACGATCATCGCCTATAAATGCCTGTAATATCAAGCATTTGAAAGTCTGATAAGAACCCGCTCAGATTTGCAAAAAGCCCTTGACTTTTACCCTCGAGCGCGCTAGAATTCCTCTCCTGTTGGGGAAGGGCACCACCGCGAAGCAACCCTCTTTCTTCGATGCCTCTGCGTCGGCACCCCCCGCAAATTTCAAGAAAGAAGGTTTTTCCTATGACTGCTCAAATCCTTGCGGCTGTCATCTTCGTCGGCATGTTCGCACTCATCATCATGGACAAATTCGAGCGCCAGTATGTCACGCTTGGCAGCGCGGCCCTCGTGCTCGTGGTCGTGTTCGGCATCTGCATGCACAGCTGGGACGCGATCAAAAACGCCCTGAATCTCGGCGCCATCTTCCGCGCCGGCTTCTGGTACGGCGCCTCGGAGAGCGCCAGCTCCGGCGTCAACTGGTCGACCATCTTCTTCATCACCGGTATGATGATTATGGTCGAGGGCCTCGGCAAATCCGGCTTCTTCCGCTGGCTGTGCCTGTCGCTGGCAAAGCTCGCGCACTACCACGTCGTGCCGCTGCTGCTGTGCTTCATGGCCATGTCCGCGTTTCTGGCCATGTTCATCGACAGCATCACGGTCGTGCTGTTTCTTGCGACCGTCACGCTGGAGCTGGCGCAGATCCTGCGCTTTGACCCCGTTCCGATGATCCTGTCGGAGGTCTTCTGCGCCAACCTCGGCGGCGCCGCCACCATGTGCGGCGATCCCCCCAACATCATCATCGGCACCGCGCTCGGCTATACCTTCACGGACTTCATTAAAAATACCGGCGTCATCATCGGCATCTGCTTTGTGTTCGTGCTGATCTTCTTCTGGCTGTGCTTCCGCAAGCCGCTCAAGGCGAGCGAGGCCGCCCGCCCGGCCGACGCCGTCTGCCCCGCTCCGGCGACCGCCATCGCCAACCGCAAGGCGTTCGTCGCGGACGTGATCGTGTTTCTCATCGCGGTCGCGCTGCTCGTGACGCACGCACAGACCGGCCTGACCGTTGCGTGCATCGGCGCCATCGTCGCGGGCCTGACGCTGCTGGTGACCGTGTTTACCAACGGCGGCGCCGCCGTGAAGGAAGTCCTCCGCGGTGTGGACTACAAGACGCTGCTGTTTTTCATCGGCCTGTTCATCTCCGTCGCGGGCCTGGAGCAGACCGGCGTGCTCAAACTCATCGCGCAGTTCATCTCCAACATCAGCGGCGGCAGCATCAAGGTCGTCATCCTCATCATTCTGCTGCTGTCGGCCGTGTGCAGCGCACTGATCGACAACATTCCGTTCGCGGCCACCATGGTCCCGGTCGTGCAGTCCATCGCGGCGACGCAGGGCATGGATCTGTCCGTGCTCGCCTGGGCGCTGTCGCTCGGCACCGACCTCGGCGGCAACGCCACGCCCATCGGCGCGTCGGCCAACGTCGTGGCCACGTCCGTGTCGGCCAAGAGTGGTCACCCCATCAGCTGGGGCAAATACTGCAAATACTGCGTCCCGGCCACCGTGCTGGTCATTGCGGTCTCGCTGGGATGCCTGTTCCTGAGATACCTGTAATTTTACATCAGAAAGGCGGTAACGCATCGTGAAACAGATCATCGTGACCGTCGGCCGCGAACACGGCAGCGGCGGCAAGTACATCGCCGAACAGATCGCCAAACAGCTCGGCATCGCGTTTTATGATAAGGAGCTGCTGCTCGACAGCGTCTTTAACGCCGAGGACGCCGCGCGCTATGACGAAAAGCCCGTGCACCTGCTGTGGTCGCGCCGCATCGGCGAGAACTTCAACGCGCCGGAGGATGCACTCGCACACGAGACGTTCGATTACATTCAGAAGCTGGCGGACAGCGGCGAGTCGTTCGTCGTGCTCGGCCGCTGCTCGGACTTCATCCTGCGCAGCAATCCGAACGCCGTGCACCTGTTCATCGCCGGCAAGCCCGACCAGAAGCGTCAGCGGCTCATGGAGGAAAAATCCCTCACGGCCGATCAGGCGGCGCTGGAAATGCGCCGCGTCGACCGCGACCGCAAGGCCTACCACAACTACTACTGCGACACGAAGTGGGGCGATGCGCGCGGCTATGACCTCGTCGTCAACAGCGGCAAGCTCGGCATCGAGAAAACCGTTGACACGCTCGTGACCTACGTGCGTGCCTATCAGGCGCAGAACGAATAAGCATGAAAATGCCCCGGATGCATTGGCATCCGGGGCATTGCTGTTTTTCATCCGCCGGTTTTCTGCGGCCGGCAGGACACCAGGATCCCGGCTAAAATCAGCGCGCCGCCGAGCAGGCCCGCAAGGCCGAAGTGCTCATGAAAGCACACCGCGCCCAGCGTTGCCGCAACGAAGGGATTGAGCGCACAAAACAGCGCCGCATGGTCCGCCGTCGTCCCGCTCTGCGCGACCGGCTGGAGCGTGAAGCCAAAGCCGCTGCACACAAGCGCCAGCGCCAGCACGACCAGCCACTCCGTGCCGCTGCCGGGCAGGTGCGGCGTCTCGAACAGGAACGATGCGATGAGCGCCAGCACACCCAGAAAACCCACCTGCACCACGCCGGACAGCAGGGGGTCCGCTCCGGCGTGCGTGAGCCGGTCGGTCACGAGAATGGCCGCCGAATACAAGAACGCTTCCAGAATACAGTACCCAACGCCCGGCGTGAGCGCGAGGCCGTTGCGCAGCGTCAGCAGTGCCACGCCCAGCAGGCACGCCAGTGCGCCAAGCAGCACACGGCGCTCCGGCCACCGGCGGCTGAACACTGCCTGAATGAGCGGCACGATGACGACGGCCGTGTTCGTCACGAACGACACGGTGGAGGTCTCCACCGTTTTCAGCGCCGTGAGCTCCGCCGTCATGACGCAAAAGTAAATGCCGCCCATGGCAAGACCGCTCAGCAGCGTGCGCCGGTCGATCTGCAGCAGCCGCCGCCAGAACAGCACCGCCAGAAACGCAAACGCCAGCAAAAACCGCACCGCCAGCAGCGTGAATTTGCCCATGTCCTGCAAGCCGGCTTTTGTGAGCACATACGATGTGCTGCGCGCAATGATGACCGCCGCCAGCAGCAGCTCAGCCTGCGTGCGCGTCATGGTCCGGGTCTTCATCCGTATTCCTCCCGAAAATATCTTGACGAAACGATACCACGGTTATATCATTGCGTAAAGAGACAATGTTTCAACGGTTCCTTGCGAATCACGCAAGGACGGAGGCAGCTTATGGACACGGAAAAATGCCGCGCACTGCTGGCCGTGCTCGAGGCCGGGAGCCTCTCGGCGGCGGCGGAAAAACTGGACTACACCCCCTCCGGCCTGAGCCGGATGATGGCGGCGCTCGAGCAGGAGCTGGGCTTCCCGCTGCTGAGCCGCTCGCACAACGGCGTGCAGCCGACGCGCGCCTGCCGGACGCTGCTGCCGACGCTGCGGGAGCTGACGCACTGGAGCTCCCTGCTCGACGCGCAGGCGGCCGAGATCCGCGGCGTCGAGACCGGCACCATCGCCGTCGGCTGCGTCTACGGGGCGTACTACGGCTGGCTCAGCCGCTGCATCGCCCGCTTTTGTGAAGTCTACCCCGGCATCGAGGTGCAGGTCCTGCAGGGCAACAGCAGCCAGCTCACGCGCGCCGTGTGCGAGCACACGGCCGACTTTTGCATCACGAGCTTCCGCGAGGGCGACTTTGACTGGATCCCGCTGTACGCCGACCCCATGGTCGCGTGGCTGCCGCCGGAGCATCCGCTGGCCGGGGGCAAGACGTTCCCGCTCGCGGCGTTCGCGACCGAGCCGACCATCGCGACCTATATGCACCAGGACACGGACAACGCGCGCGTGTTCGCCCGCGCGGGCATCACGCCGAACGTCCGCTACACGTCCGTGGACAGCCGCGCCACCTTTGCCATGGTGCAGGCCGGTCTCGGCGTGAGCCTGAACAATCAACTCATCACCCGCGGCTGGGACACGACCGGCATCGTGATCCTCCCGGTCGATCCGCCGCAGTATGCCGAGATCGGCATCGCCGCGCCCGCGCCGGAGGAGCTGTCCCCGGCGGCAAAGCGGTTTCTCGCCTTCGCCCGGCAGACGCTGCGCACGGACCCCGAGGCCGCGGAACTTGGAAAGGAGCAAGCATGAAAGTATCCGAACTCCCCTACCGGCGCGTGACGCGCGAGGAAATGACCGAAGGGCTGCAGCGCGTGATCGAGCGCGTAAAGGCAGCGCAGAGCGTCGAGGAAATTCTCGCCGCGCGGGCGGAATATCTCTCGCTCACGACGGAGTACGCCACGGCGCAGTCGCTGTCGTACATGCGCTACACGATCAACACCGTGGACCCGTTTTATCTGGCCGAGAAGGACTATTACGACGAGATCGGCCCGGAGGTCGAAAATCTCGCGCTGCAGTACACCTCCGCCGTGCTCGACAGCCCGTTCCGGGAAGCGCTCGAGGCGGCGCTCTCGCCGATCCTGCTGCGCAGCATGGAGCTGCAGCGGCGGAGCATGTCGCCGGAGATTATCAACGACATGGTCGAGGAGAACAAGATCGTGAGCGAATATGCCCAGCTCATGGCGGGCATGCTCTTCCCCTTCCGGGGCGAGCAGCTGCCGCGGCCGATGCTCATGAAATACGCCCGCAGCGCCGACCGCGCCACGCGCAGAGAATGCTATGAGGTGCTCGGCACGACGCTGGAAGCACACAGTGAGCAGCTCGACGGCATCTTTGACCGCCTCGTGCACGTGCGCGACCGGATGGCCAAAAAGATGGGCTATCAAAACTTCATCGAGCTCGGCTACTGCCGCATGGAGCGCATGTGCTACGACGCGCAGGCCGTGCAGACGTTTCGCGAGAACATCGTGCGCGACATCGTGCCGGTCGTGTCGCGGCTGCGGCTGGAAAACGCGCAGCGTCTCGGCATCGACACGTTCCGCCTCTACGACAACGAGGTCTTTGCCCCCGGCGGCGACCCGACGCCCTGCGGCAAGGAAGAGCTCTTCGCCGCTGCGCAGAAGATGTACGACGCCATGGGCGACGTGCCGGGCGCGTTTTTCCGCATGATGTGCCAAAACGAGGCCTTCGACGTCGAGTCGCGCCCAAACAAGTGGGGCGGCGGCTACTGCACGGAGTTTCCGAAGTTCCGGCAGCCGTTCATCCTCGCAAACTTCAACGGCACGTCCGGCGACGTGGACGTCGTGACGCACGAGGCCGGTCACGCGCTCAACGCCTACCTGATCGCGGACAACCGCTTCGCGCTCGAGCTCGGCTGCGGCGGCATGGAAACCGCCGAAACGCACTCGATGAGCATGGAGTTTTTCGCCTGGCCGTATCTCGACGCCTTCTTCCCGAAGGCGGGCGACGCGGAGCGCTACCGCTTCCAGCACGCGCTCGATGCGCTCAGCTTCCTGCCCTACGGCACGATGGTGGACGAATTCCAGCACCGCGTCTATGCCGAGCCCGACCTCACCCCGGCCGAGCGCAACGCCGTCTGGCTGGAGCTGGAGGCAAAATACCGCCCGTATATCGACCAGAGCGGCATCCCGTATCTCGAGCGCGGCACCCGCTGGCAGTACCAGATGCACATTTACGAGACGCCGTTTTACTACATCGACTACTGTCTGGCGCAGACGGCGGCGTTCCAGTTCCTGCTCGCGTCGCAGGACGATTATGACGGCGCGTTCGCCCGCTACCTGCACCTGTCGCAGCAGGGCGGCGAAAAGCTCTGGACGGACCTGCTGGCCGAGGCCGGCTTCCGCTCCCCGTTCGAGCCGGGCGCGCTCGCGCAGCTGGCCGCGCAGGTGGAGCCGCTCATCCGCAAACACACCGTCTGACAAAGGAGGAAACCGGCATGTATGAACTGACCCAGGTGGCCGGAAACAGCTACTACATCCAGAGCCCGGCCAAGATCGGTCTCGTGCGCCTGAACGATACCGACGTCTGCCTCATCGACAGCGGCAACGACAAGGAGGCCGGGCGCAAGGTGCGCCAGATCCTCGACGCCAACGGCTGGCGCCTGACCGCCATCTACAACACGCACTCCAACGCCGACCACATCGGCGGCAACCAGTACCTGCAGAACCAGACCGGCTGCAGGATCTACGCCACCGGCATCGAGTGCGACTTCACGCGCCATCCGGTGCTCGAGCCGTCGTTTCTCTACGGCGGCTATCCGCCGAAGGAGCTGCAGCACAAGTTCCTCATGGCCAAGCCCAGCGACGCGCAGGAGCTGACCCCGGCGTGCCTGCCGGAGGGATTTGAACTGCTGCCGCTGCCGGGGCACTTCTTCGACATGGTGGGCTTTCGCACGCCGGACGACGTGGTGTATCTGGCCGACTGCCTGTCGAGCCGCGAGACGCTGGAAAAGTACCAGATCGGCTTCCTTTACGATGTGGCTGCCTACCTGAACACGCTCGAAACGGTCAAGACGCTCTCTGCCCGCGCCTTCGTGCCTGCGCACGCCGCGGCCACGGAGGACATTGCCCCGCTCGCGCAGTATAACATCGACAAGGTGCTCGAGATCGCGGACATCATCACGGAGCTCTGTCAGGAACCGCAGACGTTCGAGGCGGTTTTGCAGCAGCTGTTCCGGCGCTTTGACCTTGTGATGAACTTCGAGCAGTACGTGCTCGTCGGCAGCACGGTGCGCTCCTATCTCGCGTGGCTGAAGGACGGCGGCAGACTCTGCGCCGTCTTTGATGATAACCGCCTGCTCTGGCAGCAGGCATGAAAGGCATACAAAAAATCTCCGCATCCGACCGGATGCGGAGATTTTTTCATTCCAGAAGTCCGTACTTTTCCTTCACGCGCGCGAGCTTGGTGAGCAGGGGCTTATACAGCAGGAGCAAAAACACGGCCGTCGCGCCCGCGTGGATGAGGTTGAACACAAACCCCGACGCACAGGTCGCCAGCCACAGCTGCCACGAGGGCACGGCGTTATACATGAGCATGCTCGCCGTGTCGAGCAGCACGCCGTAGACGATGAGCACCGAGAAAAAGCCGTAGAGCAGCAGCGGCACGAGCCGTACCTTCCGCCCGGCAAACAGCACGCCGCCGAGAAAGCCCACGAGCCCGAAGCCGAGCATCTGCCACGGCGTCCACGGCCCCTGGCCGAAGAAAAAGTTCGAGATTAGGCCCGCCGCCGCGCCGGTGACGAAGCCCGCCTCCGGCGTGAAGGCCACGGCCGTGAGGATCACGATCGCGCACACGGGCTTGCACTGCGGCAGCCAGTAAAACGCCGCGCGCCCGGCCACGGCCAGCGCCGTCATCGTCGCGAGCAGCACGAGCTCGCGCGCCTGCGGCCTGCGGCCTTCAAACCGCAGCACGAACGGCACGAACATCAGTCCCACGAGCAGCAGCGACGTGAGGTAGTACTTCCGCTCGTCCCACACGCACACGAACACCGCCATCAGCGCCGGGATCGCCAGAAGCAGGATGCCGAGCGCGGCCCAGGTGCGCCGCGTCAGTCGGTGAGACATTGCACGACCTCCTCGCACAGCACCGCGCCGGGCGCAGCGGCGCGCGCGATGCGCGCGGCCGCCGTGGTGTAGAAATAATTGCCGGAGAAAAACGCGCGCGCGGTGTTTTCCGTCACGACCTCGCCGCGAAAGAGCAGACCGCAGCGGTCGGCATACTGCGCGCAGAACTCCACATCGTGGCTCACGATGCACACGGCCGTGCCCTGCGCGCAGAGCGCGCGCAAAAGCGCGCCGAATTCTTCTTTGAACGCGCCGTCCATGCCCTTCGTCGGCTCGTCGAGCAGCAGCACGCGCGGCTGCATGAGCAGCACCTTCGCCAGCGCGGCGCGCTGCTGCTCGCCGCCGGAGAGGTCAAAGGGGTGCCGGTCGAGCAGCGGCGCGAGCGCCATCTGCCGCACGACCGTGTCCACCAGCACGGCGTCCCTGCCGAGCGACGCGAGATCGGCACGCACCGTGTCGGCCGCGAAGAGCGTGCGCGGGTCCTGCGGCACGGCGGCGATGCCGTCGCGCAGGGGCTGGAGCGCGCGCTGGCGTTTCCCGTCGAGATACACGCTGCCGCGGTAGAGCCGCAGCCGCCCGGAGAGGACGCCGAGCGCCGTCGTCTTGCCGCTGCCGTTGCTGCCGGTGAGCGCGTAGAGCTCGCCCGGTCGCAGCGTGAGCGAGAAATTGCGCAGCACGTCCGCACCGCCCTGCGCATAGCGAAACCAGCCGTCGCGCACGGTGAGCACCGGGGGCGTGTCTACAGGTGCGGGCGCTGCGGCCGGCATCGGGTGCGGAGCAAAGCGCCCCAGATACGCTCTGCCCGCGCGCACGGTGAGCGGCAGGCGCTCCGTCTCGCCGAGGGCGGCGGCAATGCGCGCCGCTGTGGGCATGGCGGAAAAGATCGCATGGCCGCGCACCGCAGCCGCCGCCTCCTGCGGCGCACCGGCGGCCAGCAGCCGCCCCTGCTCGAGCACGATGAGGTGGTCGGCCAGCGGCACGGCCTCCTCCAGCCGCTGCTCGGACAGCAGGATCGTCAGCCCCAGCTCCTCGTTGAGCTTGCGCAGCGTGTGCAGGAAAGTACTCGCCGCAATGGGGTCGAGCTGGCTTGTCGGCTCGTCCAGAATGAGCACGTCCGGCCGCATGACCACGACGGACGCGAGGTTGAGCATCTGCTTCTGGCCGCCGGAGAGCGCGGCCACGTCGCGCTCGAACCAGTCGGCAATGCCGAAGTAGCTCGCCATCTCGGCGACGCGCAGGCGCATGGCCGTTTCCTCACAGCCAAGGCTCTCGAGCCCGAACGCCAGCTCGTGGAACACCTTGTCCGTCACGATCTGGTCGTCCGGGTGCTGGAGCACGAAGCCGATGCGCCGCGCCTGCTCGGCAAACGGGATGTCCTGCAAGGGCGTGTCCCCGAGGCGCACCGTGCCGCTGACCGCGCCGTGCGGCGTGAGGCAGGTTTTGAGCTGGCGCAGGAGAGTCGATTTGCCGCTGCCGCTCTCGCCGCAGAGGACGGTGACCGCCCTCTCCGGGACCGTGAGCGTGAGGTCATCGAGCGCCGGGCGCGTCTGGCCCGGATAGATAAACGTCAGATGTTCGAGCGCAAACGACGCCATGTCAGCGCCTCCTTTCCATCGAGCAGCAGCGGCAGAAAGCACAGCAGCGCAAAGCACACCATGCATACCGCGCCGAGCGCACCGTCGCCGCCGATGCGGATCGACGGATAGTAGCGCACATACAGCGCGCCGCAGCCGACGCCCGCGCACGCACCCGCAAGCGCGAGCGCAAAAACAGCGCAGAGCACACCGTCGCGCCGGGTGAAGCGGTAATTGCCGAAATACGTTCTTCTGCCGGCGCCGTAGCCCCGGCTCTTCATCGAGTCCGCCGCCGTGATGCCGCTCTCGAGCGCCCACGAGACGGTGACGGACAAAATGCGCGCACCATTTTTCAGCCGCTGCCACGCACTGCCCTCGCGCGTGCCGCAGCCGAGCGACGCCTGTGCCGCGCGCACGGCGCGGATGTGCGCGGAAAACTTCGGCACGAACCGCAGCGCCATGCTCAGCAGCAGCGACACGCCCGGCAGCGCGCTGCCGAACACGTACAGATATTTCTCCGCCGTCATGACAACATTGCAGCACTGGAACCACAGGATCACGGCCGCGAACATCGCCGCCGCGGCCGCGCCGTAGCACAGCGCCTCGCGCGTGACGGGATTGCCGTTCGGCAGGTAGAACAGCATCGTCACGCCCGCATGGTTGAACAGCGCGTTGAGCGCCGCCATCAGCACCAGAAACGGCACGAGCCAGCCGATCGTCCGCCCCAGGCTGCGCCAGCCGCGCAGCACCGCACAGTAGCCCAGCGCGCCCAGCAGACTCAGCGCCAGAAACACCGGGTGCAGCACGAGCATCGTCAGCAGCAGCACGGCCGCAAAATAGCAAAAGGTCAGCGCCGGGTGCAGCGCCGAGAAGGAATCGTTCATGGTTCTCCTTGCCGGGCGCCGACATCGCGCCCAAGGTCGCAGGTATAGCTCCAGACGACGGTGTCGCCGTCGCGGAGCGTGTAGCCGCTGCAGCCGTAGTCCGGCCAGACGCCGTTGACACTGTACATCCAGCCGGACAGCTCGCCGCAGTCAAATTCATAGAGGTTGCCGATGCCCTCGATATAGGCGCTGTTGTATGCGGGCGTCCAGCTCGACTCCATGTGGAGGCCCTGCGCGCGGCAGACCCGCTGCAGCACGTCGAACACCGTGTCCCCCTCCGAAAAGGCGACCGTCGTCTCCGGCAGGAGCACACCGTCGGCGGGTACGATGTCCGCCTTGCCGGGCTTCAGGTCGTCCATATGCTCCAGCACCGTGCTGCACTCGATCTTCACCGTGCAGTGCAGCGCGCCGTCATCCTCCTGCGCCTGTCCGCCGCAGGCCGTGCACAGCAAAAGCAGCAGGCACAGCAGCAGCCCGAGCGCGCGCCGCTTAGCCACGTTGCACCGTCCCGTTCACGACCGTGAGCGTGGCCGTCGTCGTGGCAAGGCTCTCTGATTCGTCCGCGGCAGCCAGCACGGCGTCCGACACCGTCAGCGCCGCCTCCGTCACGCCGTCGGTGAGCTGAAAGCGCAGCCGCACGAGCACGCTGCCAGTCGACGTGGCAAGCGTGCCGCCCTCCTCCGGCAGGAACAGAGCGCGCGCGCTGCCGGTCTCATTGGCGCGCTCGGCGTCGCTCTCCCACACCGGGAGGCTGCCCATCACGAGCGGGATGTCCCCGTCCGCCGTGCCGAGAAACGTGATCTGCGTCGGGTCAAAGGCCACGGTGAGGCTCGCTGCCTCGTAGTGCGCGCCGTCCGGCAGGCCGGAGAGCACAACGTCGACCGTGCACGTGCCGTCCGCGTCCATGCTCTGGCACGCGAGCGTGAGCGTGGGGTCGGTGTCCTCGACGCGCTTTTGCCGCAGCGTGATGCACAGCACCACGACGGCCACGACCAGCAGCACGGCAAGCACGATGGCAAGGTTCTTTTTCGTCAGGAAAGTCTTCATTGTCCGTCCTCCTGCACCGTGGGCAGCACCGTGTTGCGCACGAAGCTGTCGGCCAGCGCGCGCACATCCTGCGCGTCGACGCGGCCGTCGAGGTTCACGTCCATCGTCAGCAGCCGCTCTACTGCCGGGACGGTGCTGCCGGCGCAGGCCGTGCGGATATTGAGCGCGTCCTGCGCGTTGATAACGCCGTCGCCATTCCCATCGCCGACGGTCAGCACCGGGCCTTTTCCGTCCGTCACGGTGTAGTTTGCCGTGTCATTGAGCGCGTCATCCGTCACATCCGGCGCAAAGAGCCAGACCCACGTCGGCGTGTCGCTGCGCTCGGAGAGTACGGGACTGTAGAGCAGCTGCGTCCCGTCGGAAAACGTGATGGTGCTCTCTGCCGTCACGTCCGGCAGGCACACGGCGACCGTGCGGTACCCGGCCGGGATGAGGCCGCTGCCGTCCGCCGTGCAGAGCACGCGCGCGACCGGCTCGTCCGGCTCGGCGGGCGTCTCGACCGCGGGGGCATCCGTCTCCTGATAGAGGCCGCTCTGCCCGCGCCGGAACCGCGAAACGGCCACGAGCGCATACACTGCCTGTTCCGTGGCGAGGCTGTCAACGCCGCCGGAGGCCTTGTGGCGGAACGCGGCCGCGCCCGCATCATAAAACGTCAGCAGCGCATCGACCGCCGAGCCGCCGTCCTTGACGAAGCGGCTGTCCGCGTCCGGGTCGATGCCCAGCGCCGTGCAGGCCACGATGACCTGCGCGGCGCTCTCGGCGTTGGCGGAGCCCCACGAGGTGAAGCCACCGTCGCCGCTCTGCATGGCCGAGAGCGTGTCAATGCCGCGCGACACGGCCGCCGCGACGGCCGCCTCCCCGCGGTACGCCGCCAGCGCCTGCAGCACCATGGCCGTCACGTCCGGGTCGGCCGACGCACCGTTCATGGCCCAGCCGCCGCCGGAGAGCTCCGCCGCCAGAATGGCGTCTACGCACTGGCGGCGCACCGCGCTGCCGGGCAGATAATTGCGGCTGTCGAGCGCGAGCAGTGCAAACACCGGGCCGTTGATGCCCTGATTGCGCACCCAGGAAAAATCTGCATACGGCGCGGTGAGGTCACAGCCGCCGACCTGCGTCGCGTCACGCCCGATGGCGGACAGCGCGAGGATGACGCGCGAATTGTCCGTGGATTTGTAGGCGTTGAGCGCGCCGGCCTTGCCGGACGCCGCCGTAAGCTCCGGCGCCTTGGATGCAACGTCGGCATAGTAGCGCGCGAAATAGTCGCTGTCCACGGCGAAATACCCGCCGCGGGCAAGGCCCAGCACCGTCCACTCATTGCCGTAGCCCGGCGACGGGACGGCCGCCGCCTGCTGCGCCAGCGCGGCCGAGAGCACCGGCTGTACATCCGCGCCCTGCACGGCCGGGGCCGGCAGCACCGCGCACGCAAGCATCAGCGCCAGACACAGCGCCAGAAACCGTTTGTTCGTTTTCATGATTTTCCTCCTGAAGGGGTCACGATGCGCGCGGTCGGCCCGCGCGCCGAATTCCGAAATCACGCAACATTATACCAGCCGCTTCGCGCAAAAGCAACGCTCTGCGGCATTTCCCACCCCGGCGATGCATGGACTTTCTGTCAGGTTTTCCGGCAGGCCGCTTTTGCGCAATTTCCCGCGCGCGGCGTGCTAGGATACCCACATGGACGTCATCTATCTCGACAGCCTGTTCGGGCTGAATCTGCTGATCGACTACTGCCTGGTGCTGGCCTCTGCGCGCGTGTGCGGCGTGGTGCTGCGCCGCTGGCGGTACGCGCTCGCGGCGCTCATCGGCGCGCTGTACGCGGCGCTCATGGTCCTGCCCGGCTGCGGGTGGCTGGCAAACGGCGCGATGAAGCTCGCACTCGGCGCGGCCATGGCGCTCATTGCCTTCGGCGGGGAGGCCCATCTCGTGCGGTGCACGGTGGTGTTTTTCGCCGTGTCGGCCGCGTTCGGCGGCGCGGTGTACGCAGCGAGCATGCTCGCGGGCATATCGCCGGGCAGTGGCGCGCTCGTGACGGTGTCGGGCCGGGTGCTGGCGCTGTCGTTCGCCGCGTGCTATGCGGCCGTGTCGCTCGTATTCCGCCGGCGGGCAAAGGCTGCCGACCGCGAGGTGCGCACCGTGACGGTCACGCTCGCCGGTCGCAGCGTGACGCTCAAGGCTCTGCGCGACAGCGGCAACGACCTGCACGACCCGGTATCCGGCCTGCCGGCGGCGGTGGTCGAGCGCGCGGCGGTGCTGCCGATGTTTCCGGCGCTGCACGCGCTGCCGGACGACGCGGTGCAGGCGCTGGAAGTGCTCGGCGCGCTGCCGGAGTGCACCGGGCGGGTCGTGCTGCTGCCGTACCGCGCGGTGGGAGTGGCCGGCGCGCTGCTGCCGGCGTTCCGGCCGGACAGTGTGATGATCGACGGCGCGCCGGAGCCGATGCTGCTGGCGCTGAGCGCGCAGGCGCTCACATCCGACGGCGCATTTGCCATGGTGCTGCCGCCAAAAAGCTGAGGAGGGGTTTTCGTGCCAAAACTATTGGAAAAACTACATACGCTCTGGGCGGCGCTGCGGCTGCGCCTGCGCGGCGGCGCGCCGGGGCTGTTTTACATCGGTGGGAGCGACACCATGCCCGCCCCGCTCGACCGCGCGGCAGAGCAGCAGGCCATCCGGGCGCTCGCCGCCGGGAGCGAGGAGGCCGCTTCCCTGCTCATCGAGCACAACCTGCGGCTGGTGGTGTACATCGCGCGCCGGTTTGAAAACACGGGCATCCACATCGAGGACCTGATCTCGATCGGCACGATCGGCCTCATCAAGGCCATCCACACCTTCAAGCCGGACAAGAACATCAAGCTCGCGACCTATGCCTCACGCTGTATCGAAAACGAGATCCTCATGTACCTGCGCAAATGCAGCGCGCAGAAAACGGAGGTGAGCATCGACGAGCCGCTCAACACCGACTGGGACGGCAACGAGCTACTGCTCTCGGACATCCTCGGCACGGACGCCGACACCGTGAGCCGCCCGCTCGAGGACGATGCGGAGCGCGCCATGCTCCTGCGCGCCATCGAAACGCTCGGTGAGCGCGACCGGCAGATCATTCTGCTGCGCTTCGGCATCGGCGGCGCGCGCGAGGCCACGCAAAAAGAGGTCGCGGACCTGCTGGGCATCTCGCAGAGCTACATCAGCCGGCTCGAAAAGCGCATCATTGCGCACCTGCGCCAGGAGATGCTCAAGCAGATGCAGTGCTGATGAAACGGAAAGCGGCGGCTCCGGTCGGAGCCGCCGCTTTGTCTGTTATTTTTCCACGCGGCACCGGATCCGCTGCACGCCGCAAAAGAGCAGGAACACCACAAGGTCGACCACCACGACGCTCGCGCCGGACGGTGTCTCGAGCACGTAGGACAGCACCATGCCGAGCAGAAAATTCACCACCGACACCACGGCCGCGCAGATCGTGACCGAGCGGAAGGTACCGAACACGCGCATGGCCGTCAGCGCCGGGAAGATGATGAGGCTCGAGATGAGCAGCGCGCCCATCATACGCATACCCAGCACGATCGTGACCGCCGTGAGCACCGCGAGCAGCATGTTGTACGCCTGCGTGTGCACGCCGGTCGCGCGCGAGAACGTCTCATCGAACGTGACGGCGAAAATGCGCGGATAGCACAGCACGAACAGCGCCAGCACCGCCACCGACAAGATCAGGCTCAGGCGCAGATCGGCCGACGACAGCGACAGGATGCTGCCGAACATGTAGTTATTCACATCGGTGTTCATGCCGCTGGTCATGGACACGGTCATCACGCCGATGGCCAGTGCGCTGCTCGAGAGCAGCGCGATCGCAGCGTCGCCCTTGAGCTTGCCGTTTTGCGACAGACGCAGCAGCAAAAACGCCGCCACGACCACGACCGGCACTGCCACGGCCAGCGGCGCGAGATTGAGCGCCGTGGCGATGGCGAGCGCGCCGAAACCGACATGGCTCAGCCCGTCGCCGATCATGGAATAGCGCTTGAGCACGAGCGACACGCCGAGCAGGGACGCGCACAGCGACACGAGCACGCCCACGACGAGCGCGCGCACAAGAAACGGATACGACAGCATTTCGAGGATGACTTTCATAGCTTCCGCCCTCCCAGGAACCGGCGCGCGGCGTCGCTCTGCTTATAGGCCGCCGCCGTGCCGAAAAAGAGCTGCTGGTGCCCCAGATGCAGCACGTGCGTGGCGTAGCGCAGGGCGGCGTCGATGTCGTGCGTGACCATGATGACGGTGATATCATTGCAGAGGTTCACGAGCTTGATGAGGTTATACAGCTCCCCCGTCGCCACGGGGTCGAGGCCCGTGACCGGCTCGTCGAGCAGCAGGAGCTTGCGCGTGGCGCACAGGGCGCGCGCGAGCAGCACGCGCTGCTGCTGGCCGCCGGAGAGCGCCTGGTAGCTGTGGTGCGCCAGGTCCTCGATGCCCATGCGCTCCATGTTCTCCTGCGCGCGGGCGCGGTCAGCCCGCGAGTAAAACGGGCGGCCGTGCATCTGGTTGATGCAGCCAGAGCGCACGACCTCCGCCACGCTCGCGGGAAAGTCGCGCTGGAGCTGCGTCTGCTGCGGCAGATAGCCGATCTCGTTGCGCACGAGGCCGTCGCCAAGCGTGATGCTGCCCTGCTCCGGCGCCTTGAGCCCGAGCAGGCCCTTGATGAGCGTGGACTTGCCAGAGCCGTTTTCGCCGACCACGCACAGCAGATCGCCGCGCGAGACCGTGAAGTTCACGTCGCGCAGCACCGTCTGCCCGTCGTAGCCGAGGCAGACGTGTTCACAAGTAATGAGTGCCATAATTAGTTCAATGCCTCCCGCAGCGCCTGCACGTTGCGCTCCATGAGCTGCAGGTACGTTGCGCCGTCTGCAAATGCCTGCGCCGTCACGTTGTGACAGGTCGCAAACTCCAGTTTTTTCGCGCCCGTGGCCTCGCAGATCGTGTCGGCGAGCTTGCCGTTTGACAGCTCGATCGTGAACACGACCGGGATGCCCTCCGCGCGCACCTTGTCGATCAGAAACGCCACCGTGGCCGCCGAGGGCTCGGCCGCGTCCGCGCAGCCGGGATAGGCGGCATAATAGTCCAGACCATAGGCATCGGCAAAGTATCGTAATGGGAACCGGTCTGCAAAAACCATCGTTTTCCGCGCAGCATGCTCCACTACGTCCTGAAATTCCGCGTCCAGCTGGTTTAATTTCTCCACATAGTCCCCACACCGCTGCGCATACGCCGCCGCGTGCGCGCTGTCCGCCGCAGCAAACGTATCGGCGAGCTTCCGGCAGATGCGCGCCGCGTTGCGTGGGGACGTCCAGACATGCTCGTCCGGCTCCGCGTCATCGGCCGCATGGTCATGGTCATGGTCATGGTCATGGTCATGCTTTTCCGTCTGCATGCCCTCGACAGTCTCCTCGTCGAGCAGCTCCACGCAGTCCATGAGCGTCACAACGCGCAGGTTCGGGTTGTCCACACCCTCGAGCACAGTCTTGACCCATGCATCCGACTCGCCGCCGACGTAGATGAACACGTCGGCATTGCGGATGGCGATGATGTCCTTCGGCGTCGGCTCATAGGCGTGCACCTCACAGCCGGGGCGCAGCAGCATCGTGACCGACACATCGTCCCCGCCGACCTGCCGCGCAAAGTCATAGGGCGCGAAGATCGTCGTGACAACGTGGAGCTTGCCGTCGTCCGAGGCCGGGTTTCGCTGCACGGTGCAGCCCGAAAACGCCGACACGGCCAGCACTGCCGCCAGCAGCACACACAGGCGCTTACGCATGGCCGTCACGCTTTCTGCCGCAGGCGGCGCACGTGCCGTAGATCGTCGTGCTGCGGCCGTCGACCGTGAAGCCGGCCGCGCGCAGCAGGTCCGACTGCAGCGCGTCGGACACGTCCTCGTCCAAATGGATCAGCCGCCCGCAGTCCACGCACTTGAGGTGCAGGTGCGCGTCGCAGTGGCCGGGGTCCATGGCCTGATAGGCCGCGCTGCCGCCGCTCTCGGGCGCGAAGCGGCGCACGGTGCCCTCCTCGACCAGCCGGTCGAGCGCACGGTAGACCGTGCTGCGGCCGGGGGCCTCGTCGCCCATGGCCGCGAGCAGCTGCTCGACCGTGAACTGTTCATCCGCGTGCGCAGACAAAAACGCCAGCAGCGCACAGCGCTGCTGCGTGTGATAACTGTTTCGCATGGTTTCGCCTCCAAATCGGGAACGAATCCCGAATTCAAGCCGTAGCATACACGCAGTTTGCCCGTCTGTCAAGGGCAAAATGCAAAAAATCCCGCCGGATACTGTGTCCGGCGGGAATTTGGGTTTGGATTCAGGCGAGGGCGGCCTCCGGCTCGCCTGCATCGCCGAGCGCGTCGGCAATGAACTGCGGCACCTGCTCGCGCGTCACGCCCAGCGCGACGGCCAGCTCCCCGTGAAGCATCTCCTCGGCGCGCTTCATGTAGCGCTCGTCGACAAGGCCGAGCTTTTTGCCGCGCGCGGTCATCAGCCGGCGCTTGGCGCGCACGTCCTTGATCAGCTGCAGGAGATCGGCGCAGGTGTAATCCTGAATGCACTGCTGATAGTGCTCGTTGAGAAAGCGGAGGTTGGCGTTTTCATAGACCTGCGCGGTCATCTGCGGGATGCGGTCAATAAGCGCGAGCGCCTCCTCGCGCGTGATCACGGGCCGCATGAACACCTTGCTGTCCACGGGCGTGAACACCTTGCCCTCGCGATAAATGGGGGCAAGCGTATAGTAGTCCCGGTGCTTGTCCACGCCGGAGATCTTCGGCGTGCCGATCTCCTCCACACGGCAGACACCCTCGTTGCCATACACGATCAACTGACCAATTTCGTACATCTGAATATCCTTTCCTCAGCCAAACAAAACCAAAAACAAACAAAGCAGGGCGGCATTGCAGCCGCACTGCGGCCGCAATCCTGCCCCCTGATAGATAGTTTAACACAAAATTTGCAAAAAGGTAAGACTTTTTTCATTTAGGACTTGATTTTTTTGCGGAAACGGATAGAATAATCAATTTATAGAGAGAAAAAACAGGAAAGAAAATCCGCATTTGCTACTTTGAGGGGGAAATCGGGATGCATATCGGATGGAGCCGCATCTGGAAGGTGCTGCTTGGCTGTGTCTGCGCGGTCGGGAGCATCGTCCTGCTCGCCTGCGGGCTGGTCGGCTGGGGCATCGCGGCGCTGGAGGCGGCGGTGCTGCTGCTCGCGCTGCAATACGCGCCGCGCGCGGCACGGCTGTGGAAAACGTGGTGGTTTGTGGAGCTGGTGCTCGTGCTCGCCGTCACCGTGGGGTACGCCGGTTTTGTCACCGTGCGCGCGGCGCAGACACCGGCGGCCGCCGTCGTCATCACGACGGAGCGTGACGCGCCGCTGCTCACGCCGGCGCCGGAAGCCGCAACGCCGGC